>ERZ772946.286-NODE-286-length-21562-cov-91.35_pt1 | contig 21562 bp, 10 predicted proteins | sample MGYA00511680_ERZ772946 | MGnify/ENA primary metagenome ERZ772946 (study PRJEB29015, sample SAMEA2737918) | human oral metagenome | biome: human oral; feature: human-associated habitat; material: dental | place: China | collected 2016 ... | reverse complement strand
GTGTGGCGATCGGCGTGCTGTCGACGGCGGCGATCCTGCTGTCCTGCGGCCTGATCGTCCTGCGTCTGCGCCGCGGCTGAAGCGGGGTCGGTGCGGGGCCTGGCGTTGGCCTGCCCGGTGTGCTGACGGCGCTCGTGAGCGAGCGACAAGTGGGCGCGAGGGGACGGTCGCCGAGTTTCTCGGCGCGGCCCATGTTTTTAGCGCCCGATGGCCGGGCTCCCTGCGGTATAGCCGTTTCGGTCGCGTGACGCTTGCTGGAATCCTGTGAGGTCGCCTGGCGCGAATCCACCTGAGATCAACGCGTGCATGGTGCTTGCCGTCAACGGATTTGTGGTCGGATAGGCCGTTCTCTTGCGGTGCTAGCGGTTCGGTGTCCATGCAGCGGACATGGCCGAGGCTACCGGCGATGTAGTTGGGCGGAAAACCGCGGGATTCTGCGGTTCTTGCTAGGCTCCCGATGCCTCAGCCGCGTTCATGTCCGTTCTGTGGACACCGGTCTCCGCTCACTCGCCGGCCTTGTTGGCAACTGACGATGGTGTCAACGGCGGAAGCTATCCAGCGGTCTTAATGCACCTTCTGGTGCTGGGTGCTTTCTGACGGGTGACAGAGCCAACATCATCATCACTGAGAAGGTCTCAATGCACCTTCTGGTGCGAGGTGCTTTCTGACAGGACAAGCGCGGCGTGCGCGCTACCGGCGGATTCTGTCTCAATGCACCTTCTGGTGCGAGGTGCTTTCTGACGACAAGAAAACCCTGTTCCCCCAGCTCGATGCCCTGGGTCTTAATGCACCTTCTGGTGCTGGGTGCTTTCTGACGTCGCCACGCTCGAGCGCAGCGAGGGCGGAATGATGTCTTAATGCACCTTCTGGTGTGAGGTGCTTTCTGACAGGAGGGAACAAGCCCACCGGAACGAGCCCAGAAAGTCTTAATGCACCTTCTGGTGCTGGGTGGTTTCTGACGAGGTCGTCTACGACCCAGTCGTCCACGCCTGGACGGGTCTTAATGCACCTTCTGGTGCGAGGTACTTTCTGACACCGATCTTCGTCAGGGACTCGTCAGCAACATGAGCGTCTTAATGCACCTTCTGATGCTGGGTGCTTTCTGACGCGCACTTGAAAAAGGGTTCACCAACAATTTCTGCGTCTTAACGCACCTTCTGGTGCTGGGTGCTTTCTGACCTTTCTAGGAGGCTACAATGACTCTCAATATGTCTTAATGCACCTTCTGGTGCTGGGTGCTTTCTGACGTGCCATCATGAACAAGCAAAACGGGAACAAGTCGTAGTCTTAATGCACCTTCTGGTGCTGGGTGCTTTCTGACGGGAGGGCAAGCGTGTGATGGCTGGACTCACGTGTTGTCTTAATGCACCTTCTGGTGCTGGGTGCTTTCTGATCAACGAGGATGGCGACCGCACGGTGCTTCACATCATGTCTTAATGCACCTTCTGGTGCTGGGTGCTTTCTGACTTCCGGCCCAGACCACCTTCCCGTCACAGAACGGGTTGTCTTAATGCACCTTCTGGTGCTGGGTGCTTTCTGACGGTAGCCCGGATGGTCGTAGCGGGGGGTTCGACTCGTCTTAATGCACCTTCTGGTGCTGGGTGCTTTCTGACTCCTGCCTCTGGGAGTGGCGTCGTTGTGCCACTTTCGGGGGCTGGAGCGCCACCGGCTCCGCACGCACCCCGCGGGACCGGCCGGCACCGCCCCTATTTAACCACTTTTCGGCGTCCTGACGCCAAGCGCCACCGACGGCCCTTCGGGCGCCTTCAGCTACCAACTTCCGACGACGTCAAGCCAAAAGATCGACGTTCCGGCCTGTGACTGCAGGCACAACCCGCTGTGGTGGAGGTGGAACCGGGCCCTGGACTCGGTGTCAGGAATGTTTCCCCCGCCGAGCCGCCCGGCTGCCCAGCTTGTCGACGAGCAACCAGATCCCACCGCCGATGAGGACCGACCCGATAAGACCGAAGCCAAGAATCCATCCCCATCCCGCGTCCCAGCCGCCGATGTGCTGGTGCCGGACCGCAATGCCCTTAGCGGCCTCCCAATTGGACCAGATCTCCAGGAACACGCTCAGGGGCAGGCCGATGAAGGTCAGAACCGCCAGGGCGATCTCCATGATCCGCGTGGAGCGGGCGCGCTCCTCCTCGGCCTTCTGGTCGTCGCGACCGATGCGCATCAGCACGTTCTCCCGGAGCCTGTGCGTCTGATCCCTGGCCTCCTCAACCAGCAGGGGAATCCGGTAGGTGTCCAGCAGGTAGGTCAGGAAGCCGTCGAGCTGCCTGTCGGCGTCGGTCATCATGGTCCACTGCTCGGAGACGACGAACCCGACCGCCTCCGAGTCGAGCTCGATCACACGATCCACCTCATCCGCGGCACGCGGCTGCACATCGGCCAGACGAGCCATGAGAGAGGAGGCCCGGTAGCGCTGAAGCAGCATGAGCAGAATCGCCTCGATAAAACGCCCCTCAACCTGGGCCAGAGGGAAGAAACCGCCCTGCTGAACCTGACAGAAGGAGCACCCATGGGATCCCGCGTAGGCCGTCCAAGTCTGTGAGAGCCGGTGGAGCTGCTGAGCACGCTGCTCGAAGAGCCCATCCTGGAAGGTCTCGTCGGTGCGCCGAGGAAGGTGCCCCCACCGCCACGAACTGATGATGATGCGTTCCCTCGTCATGCCCGATTCGGGATCGGTGACGGACTGCCTGAGCCCCCGGTATTGCTCGCCCGCAGTCTTTTCCTGCTCGGTACGCACGTCAGAGTCGTCCAGCTCGAAGCCCTCTCCTTGCTCCGAGGCGACGACGCCATACGGCACGTAGGTGATGGTGTAGGGGTCGATATCCTCGTGACCGTTCACATCAGTGGCGCCGAAGCCATGACCGACGTCGTCCGGGCCATGTCCGGACAGGAGGGAGAGGACTCGACTCACCTCATAGACGAGTTCCTTTCTCCCCCTTGGCTCCTGCGTGAGGTTACGGACCCAGGAGAACGCCTGAGGACTCGACGGGTCGCGCAGAACCAGGTGCATGGCGATAAGCACCTTCGTTGCCGTCTTCGGGGCGGGACGATTGCCGGAGGAGCCGGAGGGGATACTCACGGTCTCGATTCTGAGAACATCCCACGCAAAGGCCGCGAGAGGAGCAGCGCCGTGGCTAGTCCGGTTCTTCTCGCTGATGAATACGGGTGAGAGGTCCTCGTAGACATAGTGGCCGCGATGCTCAGCGGAGAGCATCCGTTTCCTCACCGGCTCGCGCAGCCGGCGAGATGCCCCGTCGAAAACGGCCCGGCCCACTCCTCCGGTGATCGGTACCGGGCCTGGGGGGAAGAGGCGCCGCCACTGCTCCCACTGTCCGGGCAACTCCCATGGCACGACGACGATGACACGTAATGCATTGTCATCCTCGGCATCGATCTCCATGAGCTCCGTCGGCGTGCGCTTATCGATCTGACTCATTGGGCTGCTTCCGACTCGATGAAAAGTGGTGAGAAGAGCCTCCTCGATGAGAGGCAAGGCGACGTGCCGCGATGACACGCCCCTGCGCATCGCGGACGAGGTCGTCGGGCCAGACGAGATCAGCCCGCTCGGCGAAGTGTTCGGCAAGTGTACGGCTCGTGATATATACCGTGCCCGGGCAGGGATCGGGCAGAGGGGGATCAGCGCTGTGAAGCACCGTGCCCACAACGAGGGGCACGGCATGAGTTGCCGTCGGTGAATCCTTGGGGCGCGAGGGATCGACGACGTGAAGCGTCTCCAACCGACCCCCGGACAGGACAAGACGCGGAACCACCCCGGATGCGGGGATGCGCAGCTGCTTCCCCGCACCAAGGTCGAGGACAATGTCATGCGGTGTGAGATTGACGAGGCGCTGCGGTGGATCGCAGGCGCGCTGTGGGTCGGTGCCGGTCACGGCTTCTCCTCGTAGCCGGTCTTCCCCAGCGCCTCCACCTGGTTTCGAAGTGAATGAAAACGATGGCTCCAGTCCCCGGCCCTTGCTCCGTGCTTACTCCCCACTGCGGCAATCGCCCGCTGCAGAAGAACTGGGTAGGTGTACCGGTTTCCGTCCGAAAAGTTTTGAAGAGAGAGCTCCGTCGCAACGTCAAGTGTGTTCCTGCCATGATTGATGGGAATCTTGTTGCGTACCCGAATAAGTAGGCGAAGAAGGCTTTCCGAGGGCTCGAGTTCGAGTTGCTTCAACTTCTTCTTGTAATCGTTTCCCTGATCGAAATCTGGAGATGCGCAGGCGAGTGCAACAGGGGCCTTGAAGTCAGGACTCCGATAGTTTTCGTCTGGCGTCCTCAGCAACTCGCCAACGATAGTGGTGAGCCGCGCCTGAGCGTCCGAAGGAACTGCGTCCACCAAGTCCGCCACTGCGTTCATGGCGCCCAAGACGGTGCTGGATGCGCCGTCGAGATCATTTGTGTTCACAGCCTCGATGAGCCGGTCCGCTAGTGCGGCAGCCTCGTGGGAAAGTACCTCCATCGCCGGATCTCCCAAGGAGAGGAGTCTGCTAGCGGATAGTAGGTCGAAACGGTTGAGACAGTATGTGGTTGCTTTCAGGAGTGCCTGGCGAACGTCGCGGTCGAGGCCTAGCTGGTGAAACTGAACAGATTCTTTCGACTCGCCTGTCTCGGCGTCCTTACTGTTGACCATCGACAAGAGGAATACGGGAACTCCGTGCTTCGCTCCGAAGGTCTGAGCCGCATGGAGCAAACTGATGGCGGCCGCCTTCTCTCCCAGGACTGTCACGACAACGGCGCGAGGCCAGGCTGTGCGTTCCTCAAGCCAGTGTTCTGCGGCTCTACTCAACCCCTTCATTGATGAAGATATGGTCTCCGAAGAGACTCCGGGCCGAGTGATCGACTCTCCATAGTCGTGGACTTTGATGGAGGTTTCATCCAGAGTCCAGGGTGAGTGTGAAGCCGGCTGTTCTCCGTTCTTCACCTCGTCCGCTACTCGTCGACCCTCGCTGACGCTCGAGCTGGAGCACGCAATGAAGGCACTCAGTGTGAGGGGACCGTGAACGGCACATGCTTGCCGTATGGAATCACTCGGTTCCGACGTGAGAAGGGAGGCGATGACAGGCCTTCGTCTTTTTCTGTCAGGTGCGTCTGCGCCGGAGGTGAGGGGGGCGTTGCGGGCTGCTTTTCCCTGGACGGTCAGCAGGCATACGTCACCGGACGGCACTGACAACCATTCCGGAGGCTCCCCGACCGCTTGCTTTATCCGCTCCTGGAGATTGTTGGATGTGAGGTTCCTCAATGGTGACTCAAGGTTGTGCGTCGCATACTTTCCTAAGTCGTTCAGATCGCCTTGAGCTACTAACCAGGATTCCGGCTCCTCCAATGCGTGGGACTTCGCGCTCTCCCTGAGGCGCCCAATGACTCTGCCGAGCTCTTGTCTTAGCTGCTTGTTGGATTGTTTACAGGAGTCGTTTGTGTAGCTGTGGGCGTCCCGAAGATGCTTGTACTTAGCGAGTATCCAAGCCCTCAGGGTCATTCCGGCGGCAAGGTCGCCGCGGGCGACATCTGCTTGAAGAACCTGCGCGAAGTCCTCGGCCGATGGTTCCGAATCCAGCTCGCCCATGACCCGACGAACCGCGTCGGCGGCCTTCTTCACCTCCGTGTCGATGCGATCGGATTGTTCGTAGATATCATCCAGAACCGTCGGCAGCCCGAGCCCCATGAGCCAGCCCCGCAGCGGATCGGCGTCGACCGACATCGGGATCAGGGGAAGACTCTGACCGTCCGGTCGTTCCTCGACGCGGTCGACGAGCATGAGTGACCACTCATCCTGATGGGTGGCTGCGGCAACTCCGGCTGCCTCAGCGAGAACTGCGGTGGCCCCTCCCGCCATGGCTAGCAGGACGTGCCCGTCATGTGCGCCGATCCTCCGCTCCAGCAGCTCGATGCTCTCGCGGCTCACCGCCAGACTTGGCAGGATGCAGGCGTCGCGGATGATGATCTCGCTTGTCCCGGCGAGATCGGCAGCTTCAGAGGATGTAATTCTCAGTGCGTCGACGAGTGCGCGTGCGAGCCCGTCGGTCGGTGTGTCTTCGCCTTCCACCCCGATGATGAGTACCTCGGTAGTTTCATCGGTGCTCGTAGCTGCCGAGATCTGAGAAACTGCTGTGAGTTCTTTTCGCAAGGCGCTTCCCGAGTGGGGAGAATGTGCGGTGTCCGTGTTTTCGTGACTCGGAGTCTGAGTGAAAGAGAGGTCGAAGAGGCATCGTGTGGCCTCATGAGGCGTCATGCAGTTTTTGAGTTCTTCTGCTCTTAATGGGCCGATCTTGTCCGGGTCTTCAAAGGGTGATGGTGCGCCGAGGTCGGCATGGCCTGCGATATGAACAAGCAGCATAACGCTGTTTTCCTCTCTGAATGTCAGCGATTCGGCTCTGGGGTATAAGAGGATGTGGGTAAGCTGTTCTCGATCTGGTTCAGGGGAGGTTGGTCGGGGCTCCGTAAGAGTGTCACATTTGATGCGATCGTGCAGAACTTCTGCAAAGTTGATGATTCACCTATTGTCGTCGCTGGTGTTCAAAAGAGTGGAACGTTAAACCTGCATAACGATCTTTGTCAAGAGCATCTTTTTCTCTGGTCAAACACTCGCCACGCCAACCGGCTGTCTGGTAAGACTGTTCCGGGTCGCACAGCCGCGCCACCGTCCGAACGGAGTTGACGATGCACCTTGTCATGCTTGAAACCAACGGGAACCAGCGCTTCATCTTCTCCTCACCGCGGTTGCGGGACAGCGTCGGCGCCTCCTCCCTGCTGACCAAGCTCGAACAATGGACTGCGCATGAGCTCCTCGCTACTGGTGCGGCGGCAGCCTGGTGCACGGCTCGCGGGCTGCCCAGCGACGGACGGAGCCCGCACGAGTCCCAGTGGGTCTCCAAGTCCTCCGGCAAGGTCATCTTCCTTGTGGACACACCCCAACAAGCCAAAGACGTCATTGGCGCCGTGACGCGCACGGCTCTCGCCGAGGCGCCGGGCATGGACGTCTCCGGCGTCTTCATCTCCCTGCCCACTCCTTCCGATCCGCAGCCCGGCTCCGTCTACGTCACCGAGAGCGCGCTCAAGGAGATCCACGCGGAAGTCGCCCGCTACGCCCTCCAGCGCCCGCCCGCCGAGGCGCGCTTCGCCCAGCTTCCCTTCCTCGCCAGAGCCAAGGACTCATCCCTGCCAGCCTCCCCGCCGCTGGCCACCCGGGACGAGGCCAAGGATGATCGCCAGGACGCGCTGTCGCTGACCTCGCGCGTCCGGCGCTACCGGGCCTACCAGGCACGGCTCGATCTTCTGAAGACGGGGGTCAATCGCAGCCCGGACCTCTCAGACAAGCAGGCGCTCCTCACCCGCGACCCGACGATGCTGGCCAAGAAGCTTCACCAGGTTTTCGTTGAGGGCATCGAGCCGGTGGGCGATGAGGGCAGGCCGTCACCCGAGGAGAGTATCGCGCGAGGGGCGAAGGAGTTTGGCCCGCTTGAATGCGCCATCCAGGCCAACCCGGATGCCAGCAGCACCACCAGCCCGGACACCGACTCCGGCGACTACACTTTCCTGTCCAAGGTGGCCGTCATCCACATCGACGGCAACGGCGTCGGCGGCATCATGAAGGATCTCAATGACTCGAAGGACCGTGTCGCGCCGGCCGAGTTCCAGGAAGAGATCGGCTGCGACCGCGACGATCCCGACGCCCTGCGTCGCTTCCTCCTGGCAGTCAACGAGCGCCTGCAAAACGCGGTTGAGCACGCCTTCGCCGCCGCGTGGACGCGAATCGACGAGCTGTCCCACCGTGACGACAAACGGGCCGGGCGGGAACACGCCGCCATCCCCGTCGTCCCGGTCATCCTCGGTGGCGACGACGTCACCGTCATCACCAGCGGCGACTACGCCCTCCCCTTCGCCGCCGCCTACCTCCGCTACTACGAGGAGGCCACCCGCAGCGACCCGATCTTGCGCTACCTCACCCCGCCCGAAGGGCAGGGCACCGGCCCCATGACCGCCGCTGCCGGCGTCGCCATCGTCAAACGCAACTTCCCCTTCCACATCGCCTACGAGCTGGCCGAGAAACTGGTCGAGCGCGCCAAGAAAGTCGGCAAGACGACGCGGCCGCCGTGCTCAACACTCGACTACCACGTCCTGTTCGACACCACGGTCCTCGACGCCTCCGAGATCCTGCGGGGGTACAAGGACTTCACCACCCGCCCCTTCCGGCTGCTCGACGACGATTCGACGTCGCCCAGATGCAGCTGCGACACGTGCCACCCGGGTGAAGAGCCGTCCGACTCCTCGAAGACTGACCGTCCCCACGAGTCCTGGGAGGTGACCCGGAGACGCGTCGCCCGGTTCAAAGGGATGTCCCTCGGCTGCACCGGCGAGAGCCGGAGCAAGACTGACCTCGAACCGTTCCCACGCACTCGTGCGGCGCGCATCCGTGGCCTGCTCTCCTCCGGACGCACTCAGACGGCCGACGACGAGTGGGCGGTGGCCCGCGAGGATGTCGGCGACTGGATCGACACCGAGCTCGGCGGCGTGGGCGCCGTGTTCGACCTCCTGGAGCTCTCTGACCTCCTCCCGCCCTCCTTCTTCGAGCTTTCCCTCCCTGACTTGGGGAAGAACATCAACGCAGCATCGGAGGCCACCGAATGAGCCCCTCATCCCCGACCTCCTTCCCCCTGTCGGTCACCTTCCACTCCGACTGGGGCGTCACCACTGGAACCGGCGTCGCCGGCGGCGTGGACTCCGTCGTCGAGAAGGACGAGCGCGGCCTGCCGATCGTGCGCGCGACCGTGCTCGCCGGCGTCGTGCGGGAGCAGTCGCTCCTCGCGGCCCAGGCACTCGACGACGGCGACCCCGGCGGCTCCTGGCGCGCCTTCGCCTCCGCACTGTTCGGCTCCGACCTGGCGCCGCGGCTCGTCGTCTTCTCCGACGCCAGGCTCATCGACCCGCCGGCCGACCCCGCCGACCTCATCCACGAGGTCGTCTCCCTGTCCATCGACGAGAAGACCGGCACGGCGCGCGAGGACTTCCTGAGATTCTTCGAACGCGTCGGCGCCTGCCGGCTGCGCGGCGAGGTCACCCTGTCTGACGTCGACAAGGATGGACGCCCCCTGACCTGGAGCGACGAGCAGCGCGACGCCGCCGAGCTCCTCCTGGCCCTGGCCGGCCTGCTGGTGCGCGCAATCGGCTCCAACCGGGCCGTCGGCGACGGCGTCTGCGATGTCCTCATCCACGCCGACCACGAGCCCGGCGACGCCCGGGCCGTCAAGGACTGGTGCCGCACACAGCTGGGCAGGTGGAAAGGACGCGGCGCCCCGCAGGTTCCCACGGCGGACGCGGCCGCTGCGGCGGCCCCGGTCCTTAAGGCAAGCCCTGTATCCACCGACGCCGGCGCCTTCCACGAGGCGACCCTGACGATCGACCTGCGAACCCCGGTGGTCTCCTACGAGGTCCCCATGTCCAACGAGATCCGCTCCCTGGACTTCCTGCGCGGTACCGTGCTGCTGCCCTGGGTGCACCGGCTCATCACGCGCACCGTCGCCCAGGTCCCCGGCGCATCGGAGGCCCTCGTCCAGGAGGTCCGCGACGCCGTCGTCAACGGGGAGCTTCTCGTCTCCGACGGCGTCGTCTCCTACCAGGGGGAGCGCGGGCTGCCGATGCCCCTGGTGTTCTCCAGCCCCAAGGTCGGCCAAGGGGCCATGAGCCAGGATCCCAAGGCGGCTGAGGGCGAGGGTGACGAGAAGATGTGCGTCTGCAACCGGATGCGCGCCGAGGAGCCTGAGAACGAGGTCCACAAGCCGCTGCGCAACGGATACGTCTTCCCGACCGCCGGTGCGAAGGGCACCCCGGCGCTCATCGGGCGGCAGTCCACGGCGCACGACGCCGCCACCGGGGCGGCCAGGGACGGTCAGCTCTACCTGGTGCGGGCGCTTCCGGCGGGTCTGAGCCTCCAGGCGACGGTGACGGTCTCGACCCGCCTGTACCAGCGGATCGGCAAGCAGCTGGAGGCTCTCGCCGGCATGGGGCACCGGGCCCGCCTCGGGGCGCTTCGCCTCAGCGGCACCTTCGGGGAGACCGAGTGCACCCTCTCGGCCTTCGCACCGAGCACAGCGCCCCAGGTGGTCGACGCCGCGGACACGACGATCTGGTTCACCTCCGACGTGCTGGCCCGCTCGGCCCGGCTCGGCCTGGGCGGGAGCCTGACCGACCTGCTCGCCGCCTTCGAGCGGGCCGGAGCCCCCATCGAGCTCGCCGAGGCGGACGGGACGCGCTTCAACGCCGGAGTCAGGCACCGGCGCGTGGACTCCTGGTCCGCGGCGAGCCACCAGCCCCGGGCCACTCGCATGGCCATCCAGGCTGGCTCGGTCCTCAAGGTGAGAACCGCCGCCCCGGAGAAGCTGGCCGCTCTGGCGACCGTCGGCATCGGGGAGCTGCGGGCACAGGGCTTCGGACGCTTCGTCGTCGGGCATCCGCTGCTGGAGAAGAAGATGTTCTCACTGAGGAGCCTTCACGGGGAGGACCTCGCACCGATCGCTGATGGTGCTGCGGCAACGAAGGAGGCTCAGCGATGAGCGTGACCCGCTATGAGCTCACCGTCCACCTGGTGACGGACTCGCCCCTCCACTCGGGAGGCATCGACGAGGTGGTCGACCGCAGCCGCGACCCCGATGAGAGAACCACCGTTGCCCGGCGATTCGCCCGCGACGGCATCGGTCGTCCGGTCCTCACCGGGCGCTCCGTCAAGGGCGCCCTGCGAGCCGCCTGCCAGAGGTGCCGCGAGGAGCACGGCGACGCCGTCGGACTGACGGAGCGCGAGCTGCGGCAGCTGTGGGGCGATGACGGAACCCGCGGGGCCGGTTCGGCGGCGCCGCTGCGGGCCTCGGCGATCACCGTGCACACGGTCGAGCTGCCCACAGAGGGCTGTCAGAGGGATAAGGAGCACAAGATCATGCTCCCGACCCGAATGGGCAACGCCATTGACCGGTACTGGGGCTCAGCCGGCGACACCGCGCTGTTCGAGCACGAGTACCTGCCCCGCGGCAAGGAGCTCGCCCTGACCATCACCGCGGAGGCCGGGCTGCCTGACGGCGTCGAGGTACCTCAAGGCGATGTTCCGCCGCCCGGGCCGGAACAGGTCGAAAAGCTCTTCGCGCTCATCATCGGTCTCATCAAGGACGGCAGGGTCGCCTTCGGCGGCCGGCAGAACGCCGGGTGGGGGAGAGTAGCGCTCAGCGACTCGGAGAAGGCCTGGACCCTCACCAAGGCGGAGCCGGGCAGCCGGACGGGACTGGAGGAGTGGCTCTCCGGCGCCGGCGGCCGCTCGGTCGACGTCGACCCCGTGGACTGTGGGGGCAGCGGCCGGATGCGGATCGAAATCACCTGGGACAGCCCCACCGGGATCCTTGTGGCCGAGCCGCCCCAGGAGGACGGCTCCCAGGAGGAGGCTGATGCCGGGGCCGCAGACGGATCGCCTGGGGAGGCGGAGGGCGTGGACTCTGAGGAGACGAAGCCGGCCCGCCCCTTGCGCGCCGGCCCGGAGGAGTCCGACCCGATCGTGCTGCCCGGAAGTTCCGTTCGCGGCGCGCTGCGGACCCGGGCGACGCGGATCGCCCGCACCATCCTGCTGGCGAAGAAGGACCCGAACACGGAGGCCGACTGGTCGGGCGCCGGCGTCCACGATCAGCTCAGCCATGACCCGAGCCTGGTGCGGGACCTGTTCGGCTTGACGACGCACCGTGGTGCGCTGATGGTCCTCGACACGCTCGCCGCCGAGGACGGCCCGAGCCGCAAGGTCACGCACAACGCCGGCGACCGGTGGACCGGTGGCGTCGCGGATGGGTTGCTCTACAGCGAGGAGGTCTACGACTCCACCTGGAACAGCATCGTCCTGGAGCTCGACCTCGACCGGCTTCTGACCAACGCGCGGGCGGGCCTGGAGGAAACAAGCGGGCAGGAGGACAGCCAGGGCGACGACCGCAGCCGCGCCGCCTTCTGCCTCCTGGGGCTGGTGCTCGCCGAGCTGGCCGCCGGGACGCTCCCGCTGGGGAGCCGCGGCACCCGGGGCATGGGGCAGGTCGAGGTCAAGGCCATTGCCGTGACCGGCGGCAAGGGCCTGGGGATCGAGAACTGGTCCCTCAAGGCCTCGGAGGACGGGAAGGGCGAGTCGCTTCCTCGGCTGATTCTGAAGGGCCTCAGAGACGTGAACTCCAGGATCGAGAGGAATCCGAGAGCCGGAGCCGGCTGGGAGGGATGGTCCTCCTACCTGGTGGGCAGCAGTGACAGTCCGGCTGAGGACAAGGAGGAGCGGGATGCCTGAGAAGACGTGGGAGCCGGAGCCGTTGCGAGAGGCGGTCTGGAAAGACATGCCCGGCGTGGGAGCGGAGCAGCCCGGGGGTGCTGAGCTTCAACGGGTTCTTGAACGCGCCGAGGACCTGGGAGGCGAGATGAACGGCGTGGCCTACACGACCAGCGGCGCCTACTCGGTGAGAAGAGCGGGGGCTTCCGGCCTCACCACCCTGATCGAGAAGGATGGCCAGGTCGGTTCCCGGGAGCAGGAGGTAGACCTGAACACGATCTACGAGCTGCGCCTGTGGCGGGTGATGGACAAGAAGACCGACGACGACGGCAACGTCGCCGGCGAGGACGGCGTCCTGGCCCATGAGCTGCGGTGGCTGAACGGCAGTGGGGCCGCGGAGATCATGGTCGGGGAATCCTGCGAAAGTGTCCCGGGAGGCAGCGACTGCTGGGTTCGGGAGAACAGCTACCTCCAGCACGGAGAGAAAGGCGACGTCATGGACAGCATCGAGGTCTTCACCGTGGAGGAGACGTACGGAAACACCGTATTCACCGACGAGCTCATGACCGGAAGGTGGGGCTAACATGACCGCGTTCCAGCCGTTCCACTCCGCCGTCAACCGGATTCCGGTGCCGAGAGAACAAGCTCATAAGAAAGGTTACTCCTCCGACCTCTTCGAGGATGGTGTTGCGCCTGCCCACGATCATCTTGTCGCTGAGAGGTGGTCAGGATCAGTTGATCTGAAAATCACCGTCAAGACGCCTCTCGTGTTTGGTGAACAGGGTGTTGAGCCCTCATCGATTCGTGAGGTCAATAAACAAGGTAGGCCATGTGTCTCTCTTCCTGTTGATGTGAACGGAAAAGCAGTAGTTCCGCCAACAATGATTAAAGGGATGATATCTCGCGCGTTTGAGACGCTAACCTGCTCCCGCTTCAGGGTGTTTTCCGGACATGATGAGCCCCTCACTTACCGTGTCGATCCCGCACAGGCCAACGGCCTCTTTCCAGGTGTCGTATATTATGATGATGAGATTCAGGGGTGGGCGATCGAAGTTCTGAATGGAACTGGAACCAAGAATGAGAGCGCTTTGCTGAGAGATTCGGCACGGGAGGGAGTTGGAAGGGTCTATCTTGAAGAGCATTTCGAGATCAAGCCGAGAAGTGGAAAAAAGTATCCCGATGAAGATCAGGTCTTATCGGAGTTCAGGAGGAGGACTCTGCATGGCCAGTGGACTCGCGCCATTGTGACGAAATGGAGAGGTAAATCGGGGCCGGTTACCCTGGTGACTCACCTCTGGAATAAGAGACGAAAGCAATTTGAGCGTTTCTTTGAGCCGCCAAAAGGCGCCGGGCCTGGCAATGAAATAGAGGTGTATGGCTTCCCGTGCAGGACTGCTCCTCCCGGAAAATATGCTAGAGACCTGTATCAAGACAAAAAGTATGAGCGATTCTTCTTCAAGGCGCAGAGAACCAAAGACGGTTGGATAACTCGGGGTACTGCGCTGGAACTGCCCTCCGATGTCATCGACAAATATGCGAATGTGGTTCGTTCGTATATCGAGATGGGCGAGCAGGAGAAAGGTCGTCATCTACTGAATCGTGCCGCATCCTGCGTTGATCCCGATAAAGTTGGTGAATTGTCAGAGAATGACCTCGTGTTTGCGGTTCTCGATCGAAAAGAACTGGAAAGCACGAACGGAGAGGTTGCTCGCAATGTTAAGGTGAAAGCCATACTCCCTACGATGGTAGGTAGGCGCGCCTATGAATGGTCGCCCACTGAACTAGCGGCGCACCAAGGTGTGCTTCCTGTTAGCAGCAAGGATCGTGCATCTGCGGCAGACAGGGTGTTTGGGTATGTCGTTCCCAGTCCTGAGCAGAGCGCCGTCGGAGGTGACGTTGCGTCGCGTGGGCGCATCAGTATAAGTGCGGTGGATTCTTCCAATGCTGTCATCAGTAGGGACCGGAGAGAGCTTCCTCCTCTGCTTTCTCCTAAAGTGTCGTCAGCGCGTCGTTTCCTTACGGATAGTTTGGGGAAGACTCCGCTTACCTCCTCCGGTGGCCCTCTGAGGCGCGGTGATTACTTTAGAGAAGGGCAGTACTTGGGTTCTGCCTGCTATCCGGTTCATCGGAACCAGTTGGGTAAGAACGAATTTCCTAAGGGTAATCAAGAGGAACTGGGTGCGAAAGACGGGGAGTCTAGTAACGATGCGGTTCGGCTGGCGGTGAAGTCCTGGATTAAGGCGGGAAGTGATTTCAAGTGCACTCTTCGCTACCAGAATCTTTCCCGAGATGAGCTCGCCGCATTGCTGTGGGTGCTTACCCCTGAGAACCTCGTCCCTGAGGAAGAGCGAGATGCCAGTAGCAATAAAGTTGGATACTTGCGCATGGGCCTCGGCAAACCTTACGGTCTGGGCGTTGTTGAGGTTCGCATGGTGGGACACTCCCTGAAGGCTAGATCTGGTGCAGATCTGGCGAATGATTATGTGTTGCTAGAGAGTTGTGACGGACTTGATCGTCAGGATACTTCTTCGGTTGACTTCTCGCTCCCGAAGGAAGACCTCCTGATGAAGGAATCTTGGGTTCGTGCTATGCAACGTTCCGCCTACGGTTATGCGGGTAGGGGTGAAGTTCGTTACATGACTCTAGATGAAAACAAGGCGAATAACTTGACTAATGCTCGGACTGGTGAGCCAAAGCGAGGGAGGGGGCTTTCGCCAAGAGAGCTGTTTGGGGAAGATGCGGGAGCGCCTTTGATTGTTCAAGATCCGGATAGAGATGCCAGAAAGAACAACCACAACGGAGGCCGGCAGCATCGTGGAGGGCGCCAAGGCGGCCATCACGGCAACACTCATCACCACGGCCGGCGGCACTGATCGTCGCACAAGATACGGGCGTCGTCGCCGGGCGGGGTGCGTTGGTGAGCTGCGCGTACTCGGCGTGCCGCCGGCTCACCATACCCCTCGGTACAGTCCGGCGTCGTCGAGCGCGGGCGCGGTCCCGTGGACCTCGCTGCGCGCCAGGCAGGAGTCGCACAGCGGGTAGAGGTGGATGACGTCGTCGGTCTGGTTGATGATCTCGGTGACCTGCCGGCGCACCTCGTCGAGCTCGGCGGGCTCCAGCCGCAGCTGGAAAACGGACTCCTGCAGCCGGTAGCCCCATCCCTCCAGCGCGGCGGCCAGGCGGGCCCGCCGCGTATCGGAGGCGATGTCGTAGGCGAGGATGACGATCATCGCCATGACGCACCGGTCCACTCGTAGCCGGGTTCGGTGATGGCCCGCCCGAGGAGCTGGGCACCATGGTGGATGTGGCGGCGCCAGGTACCCGAGAAGCCGGGCATGGCGCCCTTGACCTGCCGCTGGAGCGTCGCCTCGTACCCGTCGACGAGCGTCTTCTTGCCCTTGCTGTTCAGCCATACGCCCTCGCCGTCGGGAGAGGTAGTGGCGTGCTCCGGGCGGAGCCGCTTCGAGCGCAGCAGGGACAGGACGGTGCGGTCCACCAGGAGCGGCCGGAACTCCTCCATGAGGTCGAGGGAGAGACTGGGGCGCTTGTCGGTGGAGGCGTGCAGCACCCCGAGCGAGGGCTCGAGCCCGGCGGCGAGCAGAGCACCCGTGCACTCGGCCAGCAGGATCGCGTAGGCGTAGGAGAGGGCGGCGTTGGCCAGGTCCTTGGGCGGGCGGCGGCTGCGCCCGTCGAAGGCGACCTCCGGTGGGACCAATCCGGACAGGCAGCCGAAGTAGGCCGTTGAGGCGGCGCCCTCCAATCCCATGAGCTCATCGACGTCTGCGGCCCGCTCGGCGTCGTCGGCCAGCTGCCGAATGGTGGTGCAAGGCGTCTCGACGTCGCTTCCCTGGCTACGCCGGCCTGTGCGGTGCAGCACGGAGACCTGGTGTCGCATCTTGGCCCGCACGATGGCGCGCGCCAGTGGGAGGCGGGCATCGTCGTCGGTGGCGAAGGACGCCTGGGTCAGGAGCCGGCGGGCGCTGGCCGTCGAGCGGGGTCCGGCGAGCTGGCCCAGGTAGCCGCCGTGGCGGGAGAGGAAGACAACGTCGATGTCGTTGTACAGCGCCCAGGATCGGGCCCCGGATGACAGCCCGACGGCGCCGGTGAGGACGATCCGACTGACGGCCCGGCGGGGGATGGAGACCTGCGGCAGGCCGTCGGCGCCGTCGACGATGAGACGGTTCCGGCTGACGTGGACGCGGGCGCCGTCGCGGCCGACGTAGACCACCTGGTCCGGGTCGGGACGGCCCTTGATGTCGTGGCGGGGGTCGACGGGTGGAAAGCTGCGGGAGAAATCCGTCCCCAGGTAGCAGAAGCCCTCATCGAAGCTGGTCATGGCGGTTTTCTCCTGGTTGAGTCGGAGTCCTCTGGGCGTCAGGAGGGAGTCGAGGAGCTCGAGGGCCTCCAGCAGGTCGGGTTCATGGGGGCTGCAGATGACGATGTCATCGGCGAAGCGGGCGTAGCCGTAGCCCGCGTCGCCCATGGCCCGGTCGACGTCGGTCAGGGCCAGGTTGGCCAGGAGCGGGGACAGGCAGGAGCCCTGGGCGATGCCGCGGTTGCGGGTACGCCGCTCGCCCCTGGCGCGCCGCGGCCGGGCGATGAGCCTGATGAGGTCGATGGTGCGTGGGCAGCCGGCGATGGGGGAGAGGGTGGCCAGGGCGTCCTCGATGCTGAGGTTGGGGAAATAGTCCTCGATGTCGGTGCGCAGGACGTAGCGATAGCCGGCGTCCCGCAGCCTGGCGAGGTGGTCGACGGCGTCATCGGTGCCGATGCCCGTCCGGTAGGCGAAGGAGCAGGGGGACATGGCGAGGTCGGCCCTGTGGGTGATCGCGTTGACGACCGCGCGCTCGACGACCCGGTCCCGGATGGAGGGGATGTGCAGGGTGCGGACCTCCCCGGAGGTGCCCTTGGGGATGCCGAAGCTCAGGAGCGGGTCGGGCTCGTAGGTTCCTGAGCGCAGGGACTCGGAGAGCTCGGTGAGGAAGGCATCGAGATGCTCGGCGAACTCCTTGGTCTTGCGCTGCAGGATGCCATCGGAGGCGTCCTTGGCGAGGACCATGCGCCAGCCTCCCTCCAGGCCCTCGCGGGAGCTGATGCGCTCGAACGGGGTGCCAGTGGCCGCCTCGGAAGACGCAAAGCCCGCCGCGTGCTGGAGCGGGTGAATGTCCTCCCCGAGATGCTGGCCCGGTTTCGCGCAATCGGAACGGCGACGACGACGGTGCGGGCGGGATGGGGGTGGTGGTGCCGTTGACGATGGTGGTGGTAATGGCGGGTCTGGACGCATCATTGCGGCCTTTCAGGGGCGGGAACGTGAAGAGGGTCTGGAGGGCAGAATATCGAGATGCTGGCGGACAAGGGTAAAAATCGGCATGCGGTGTCCCGGCGCATGCCGACATATGTCTTAATGCACCTTGTGGTGCTGGGTGCTTTCTGACCAAGCTACTGGGGTGTGGATGAATGAGATCAATCGGTCTTAATGCACCTTGTGGTGCTGGGTGCCTTCTGGCCGGCACTCGCCCTCGCGAGGGTCGTTTGCTGGAAGTCTTAATGTGCCTTTTGGGCTGGATGTTTTCTGACAACATGGCAGCAGACGTCACCGTTGAAGGTAATCTGTTTTAATGTGTCTCCTGGTGCTGGGTGCTTTCTGACGAGACCGTGATCTCGACGATGATCAGTGCGCTGTCTTAATGCGCCTTGTGATGCTGGGGGATTTCTGAATTGTCCTCTACGGCATAGCAAATACAGTGCTATATGTCTTAATGCACCTTCTGGTGCTGGGTGCTTTCTGACAGTCTCTGGACTGGCCGCTTTGTGAAAGAGACGTCTTAATGCGCCTTCTGGTGCTGGGTGCTTTCTGACCCCTGCCTCTGGGGCGGTGTCGTTGCGCCACTTCCGGGGGCTGGAGCGCCACCGGCTCCGCAAGCACCCCGCGGGACCGGCCAGCACCGCTCCTATTTAACCACCTTTCGGCGTCCTGACGCCAAGCGCCACCGACACCCCTCCAGAGCCGCCAGCCACCAGCTTCCAACGATGTCAAGCCAAAAGGTCGACGCTCCGGCCTGTGATTACGGACACAGCCTACTGCGGTGGTGGGGGGCGGGGCCGGCCCTGGACTCGGCGTCAAGGGCGTTTCCTCAACTGAGTCTCCTGGGCTCTCGGCTCGTTAAGGAGATGAGGGTGGACTTGTAAGTCCCGTCAATAGGCGTTCTGATTCTGGGTGCTTTCTGACCAGCGCCCTCGACGTCAACCCTAGGTCCGTCCGAGAGTCTTAATGCACCTTATGATGTTGGCGTTTCCTGGCCGGATAACCTAATCGAGTTGGAGGCTGACGGTGGTGAGTCTTAATGCACCTTGTGGTGCTGGGTGCTTTCTGACGGCGCAACCGTGACCGTGACCGGGATCCGCATGGTCCCGTCTTAATGCACCTCGTGGTACTGGGGGCTTTCTGACCATCTTGCGCAAGGTCTTTAGAGAAACCAGTATGGTCTTAATGCACCTCGTGGTGCTGGGGGCTTTCTGACTCAGCATACTACTGGTACCCGATCATGCGTGAGATCAGTCTTAATGCACCTTCTGGTGCTGGGTGCTTTCTGACGTGAACCGTCAGCACGGTACGTTCACCGCCTACTACGTCTTAATGCACCTTCTGGTGCTGGGTGCTTTCTGACGAGCACCCCGAGCGGCTCGACACCTCAGACTATGACGTCTTAATGCACCTTCTGGTGCTGGGTGCTTTCTGACCCCTGCCTCTGGGAACGGCGTCGTTGCGCCACTTCCAGGGACTGGAGCGCCACCGGCTCCGCAAGCACCCCGCGGGACCGGCCAGCACCGCCCCTATTTAACCACTTTTCGGCGTCCTGACGCCAAGCGCCACCGACACCCCCTCAGGCACCTTCAGTCACCAACTTCCAACGACGCCAAGCCAAAAGGTCGACGTTCCCGACTGTGACTATCGACACGTCCTGCTTCCTCTGTCGGTCCGTCAGGGCTTTGGGTCCCTCGGCTGGAGCGCGCAAGGCGACCGACGGGAGACGGCCTTGATGCTCCTCGCTGGTGTGCGAGGTGCCTTCTGTCGTCAGGATTAAGGGTCATCAGGGTCACGGTGTTGCGTCTTAATGCACCTTCTGGTGCTGGGTGCTTTCTGACAGCTCATGAACCTCGTGATGAACGAGCAGATCCCGTCTTAATGCACCTTGTGGTGCTGGGTGCTTTCTGACGATGATAGCCCGAAGCAGGCAGCAACTTATTATGTCTTGATGCACCTTCTGGTGCTGGATGCTTTCTGGCCATGAACGCGAGCATCTCAGGCTACTTCGGGATCGTCTTAATGCACCTTGTGGTGCTGGGTGCTTTCTGACTGTGCACCTTCCTGGAGCATGGGCCGAGTATCACCGAGTCTTAATGCACCTTCTGGTTCTGGGTGCTTTCTGACCTACAGATAGAAAGGGGAAGAGAATATGTTCCCGGTCTTAATGCACCTTCTGGTGCTGGGTGCTTTCTGACAGAACATATAGAACCCCAGAGATAGCGGTTCGTGAGTCTTAATGCACCTTCTGGTGCTGGGTGCTTTCTGACCACCCCCACCGCCGCGTGGCACCAGCTCGCTCAGAGTCTTAATGCACCTTCTGGTGCTGGGTGCTTTCTGACCCCTGCCTCTGGGAACGGCGTCGTTGCGCCACTTCCAGGGACTGGAGCGCCACCGGCTCCGCAAGCACCCCGCGGGACCGGCCGGCACCGCCCCTATTTAACCACTTTTCGGCGTCCTGACGCCAAGCGCCACCGACGCCCCCTCAGGCACCTTCAGTCACCAACTTCCAACGACGCCAAGCCAAAAGGTCGACGTTCCCGACTGTGACTATCGACACGTCCTGCTTCCTCTGTCGGTCCGTCAGGGCTTTGGGTCCCTCGGCTGGAGCGCGCAAGGCGACCGACGGGAGACGGCCTTGATGCTCCTCGCTGGTGTGCGAGGTGCCTTCTGTCGTCAGGATTAAGGGGTATCAGGGTCACGGTGTTGCGTCTTAATGCACCTTGTGGTGCTGGGTGCTTTCTGACCCGGAAGGGGGTGGTCTATAAGACCAGCATGCTCACAAGTCTTAATGCACCTTCTGGTGCTGGGTGCTTTCTGACCTGTCCTATCTCAAGTCGAGGCGACCGCTATCGAGTCTTAATGCACCTTCTGGTGCTGGGTGCTTTCTGACATCTACAACGACTACGTGGGCGGGGTGCCTTCTTCCAGTCTTAATGCACCTTCTGGTGCTGGGTGCTTTCTGACCCCCTGCCTCTGGGAGGGGCGTCGTTGCGCCACTTCCGGGGGCTGGAGCGCCACCGGCTCCGCAAGCACCCCGCGGGACCGGCCAGCACCGCCCCTATTTAACCACTTTTCGGCGTCCTGACACCAATCGCCGCCGACGCCCCCTCGGGCGCCTTCAGCTACCAACTTCCAACGACGTCAAGCCAAAAGGTCAACGTTCCCAGCCGTGACTGTCGACACACTGTGCTTCCGTGGCTCGACCGGTGCGCCGCTGGGCCTCGTCCTCTCCGTCTCCTCCTGCCCCTCGATGCTGAAGAACGTCGACGTCCCAAGTCTCCGCGTTCGCCGCCTCCCCTCCGGTAGTGTCGCCAAAAGTAAGGGGTAGACGGCCATGTCCGCCACTCATCACGCCGCAAAGGAGCCCCGTCGAGTGCCCGCCACCGTATTCGTCCGCTTCGATGCACCCGGCCCGGTCGAGGCCACACCCCGCCGCCTGCACGCCGCCTGGGGCAGAGTCCTCGACCTCCCCGAAGGCGTCAGCCCCGAGCGCGCCGCTCGCCTGCCGGCCCTCGCCCACCGTCCGCCCCACGACCAGCCCGGCCCCAAGCCCTACTGCCTGGGCGACATGACCCAGACCCCGGACGGCCTCGGCGTCGAGCTGCGTTTCCTCGACGACCGCCTCCTGGACACGCTCGACGCCTGGCTCGCCTGGGGTGGCGTCCTGCCCATCGGCGACGGCGGCGAGACCACCACCGTGCTCGCCGCTGTCGAGGCCCAGGTCCTCGAACAGGCCGACTGGGAGGACCTCGCCGTCCAGACCGCCGCCACCGCCTGGGACATCCGCCTGCTCACCCCCACCGTCTTCACCTCCCGCGGCCACCACGTCCCCGAGGTCACCGCCGCCTCTCTGGCCACCAGCCTCCACGCGCGCTGGCGCCACTGGTGCCGCCCCCTGGCCCCCGAGCTCCCCGAGCGCGAGCGCCTCACCTCCGTCCTCATCACCCAGGACCGCACCCGCCGCA
>ERZ772946.285-NODE-285-length-21652-cov-152.802_pt1 | contig 21652 bp, 21 predicted proteins | sample MGYA00511680_ERZ772946 | MGnify/ENA primary metagenome ERZ772946 (study PRJEB29015, sample SAMEA2737918) | human oral metagenome | biome: human oral; feature: human-associated habitat; material: dental | place: China | collected 2016 ... | reverse complement strand
GCCTCCCTTCGCCGCTCGCTGTCCGCCGCCTGCGCGCGGGCCTTCGACTCTCCTCGCGAGGAGCCCGCCGAGGAGGGCCGCGGCGACGGCGAGAACCGTCCCGGCCGCTGCGATGGAGGGGAAGGCGATGGCCTGTGCGACCAGGGGGATCCTCGACAGCCAGGACGCGAGGGCGGAGCCCGGCAGGAGAACCAGGGACGCGTAGGCGCATCCCGCCGCGCCCAAGGCCGTCCGCAGGACGATGCGCGGAATCGAGGCTTTCATGTTTCCTTCCTAGCGTGCACGGGCCGCCGTTCGCGGACGGCGGCGGAATGCCCGCCCCGCAGGGCCGGGGAGCGGATTAGGAGAGGGCGTCCATCAGCTGCAGGTTGACGAAGATCCGTTCGCGGCCGATCCTCTCGTCCCGGAGGAACCCGAGTTCGACGAGGCCTTCGAGCCATTTGGCGGCCGTGGGGCGCGAGACGCCGCAGGCGCGGACGATGTCTGCGATCCGGCAGTACGGCTGGTGGAAGAGGGCGTCCAGGAAGTCGGCGCTCAACCCGCCGCGGAAGAGGGAACGGGTCTGATCTCGGATGGAGGAGCGGAGCCCCTGGATGCGGTCGAGGGTCGAAAGGGTCTCCTCCGCGGTCGACTGCACCGCGATGAGCATGAAGGACAGCCATTCCTCCCATGCGCCGTCGCTCGTCACGGCGAGCAGACGGTCGTAGTACTGATTCTTATTCCGGACGATGTGACGCGAGAGGTAGAGGACCGGCTCGGCCAGAAGGCCGCGTTCGACGAGCATGAGGATGTTGAGGATCCGGCCCGTCCGTCCGTTGCCGTCGGTGAAGGGGTGGATCGCCTCGAACTGGTAGTGGGCCGCTGCCATGGCGACGAGCGGGTCGAGCTCATCGCCGGCGTGAACGACCTCCTCCCACTCTCGGAGCTTGCGGGCGAGGAGCTCCTTTCCCTCGGGCGGCGTATAGCAGGGGTGCAGCGTCACCGGATTCCCGATGAAGGTTCCCGGCAGAGACCGCAGGCTCATCTCGTGTCCCGTCACCGACGAGCAAACCTCGGCTGCCGTGTTCGCGCTGAGGGGGCGCTGGCGGATCCCCCGGAGTCCGGCGAAGAGGGCTTCACGGTAGTGAAGCGTCTCCTTGACCGCCGGATCCGCTGCCGCGTCCTTCAAACTGGCATGCCGGAAGAGCTCGTCGGTGGTGGTCACGATGTTCTCGATCTCCGAGCTCGCCTTGGCTTCGAGGAGCGGGATGGAGGAGATCAGGATGGCGGGGTTGGGGATCCGCTTGACCGCCTGGTTCAGCCCGGCCAGTGCCCCTCTCGCCTCCGCCGCCGCTCGCAGGACGGGGCGGGTCTCCAGTCTGTCGACCGGCGGGGGAGGGAGGTCGTTATACGGCTCGTCGGGCTTCCACATGGGAAGATTCTAGACGCGACGGCGGAACGCGTAAAAGATCGGGCGAAATTTTTACACGTCCTGCGGACGTGCGAAGTTCTTTTGCACATCGGCGGAGTGGGAGGAGGACGGGAATCAGACTGGAGAGGAGCGGAGGAGGGGCTCGCTGTTCAACCGGTTCATCGAACTCGTCAGCGAGATCGTGCACCCCATCCTGCGGTCGCTGGCCGGCGCCGTCATGGGCGGCTCGTGGTAGGTTTCCGTCATCTTCGGCCTGCACTGGGGCCTCGTCCCGATCATGCTCTCCCAGATCGGCTCCGAGGGGTTCACGGTGTTGGCCGGCCCGGTGCTCGGCGCCGTGATGGCGCAGGCCGCCACCTTGGCCGTGATGATCCGCACCCGCGACCCCGAGACCCGCAAGCTCGCGGGGCCCGCGGCGTTCTCCGGCTTCCTGGCCGGCATCACCGAGCCGGCCATCTGCGGGATCAACCTGCCCCGCAAGCTCCCGTTCTATTTCGGGGTCCTGGGAGGCGCCGTCGGCGGCGTCTTGGCCGGTTTCGCGAGGGCCGGCATCCACGTCTTCGTCGTCCCCTCCATCGTGGGCGTCCCCGGATATCTGCGGACGCCGAGGCTGGCGCTGCTGTTCACCGGGGTGGCCGTCTCCATCCTGATTGCCTTCTTCGCCACCCTGTTCTGGGGAGTCGACGACCGGGCGGTTCCCGGGCGAGGGGCGCCCGGCGATCGGGATCGCGCGGCTTCGGATTCCCCGATCGCCGACCACGCAGTTCCCGCGGCCGACCCCGCCGAGTCCGGAGCGGATCCCGCCGATTCCAGCCGGCCCTCCGCCGGCTCGGATTCGGCCGCCTCCGCCGCAGCCCAGCCGGCCGGTGACGTGCTGGTCGCCGCCCCTCTGGCCGGCCGCATCATCCCCGGACCGGGTCCCGGATCCGGTGTTCTCCTCCGGGACGATGGGGACGGGGCTCGGAATCGTACCCGCAGAGTCCACCGTCCGCTCCCCCGTGAGCGGTAGGCTCATGGTCCTCGTGGATTCGGGGCACGCCTACGGCATCCGGACCGACGAGGAAGCGGAGGTGCTGGTCCACGTCGGGATCGACACCGTCGACATGGCGGGGGAGGGTTTCACGCCTAGGGTGGCGAAAGGCGAGCGGGTCGAGGCGGGCCAAGTGCTCGCCGATGTGGACTTGGCGGCCGTCCAGGCCGCCGGGCATTCGACCGCCACTGTCGTCGTCACGAATACGGCGGTGTTGAAGTCCGTGACCCCCGCATCCGGAGACGCCATGGCGGCGTCGGCAAGACGGCCGTCGCCACCGAACCGTGACCCCCGCATCCGGAGACGCCATCGCCGCAGGCGAGACCGCGATCACGGTCACCCTGTGAATCGTGGCCGAACGGAGACGGGGCGAACGGCCACAGCCAGCAGACGGATCGACCGTACGAGACAACCGAGAAGAAGAGAGGAACCGAGATGACCAACGCCTTTCCCGAAAGATTCCTGTGGGGCGGCGCCGTGGCGGCGAACCAGCTGGAGGGCGCCTACCTGGAGGACGGAAAGCTGCCCTCCATCCAGGACGTCATGCCGAAGGGCATCGCCGCTCCGCCGACGGAGGAACCCACCCCCGACAACCTCAAGCTCGAGGGCATCGACTTCTACCACCGCTACGAAACCGATCTCGACCTGTTCGCCGAGATGGGCTTCACCGCCTTCCGATTCTCCGTCGCCTGGAGCCGCGTCTTCCCCCGGGGCGACGAGGAGGCCCCGAACGAGGCGGGCCTGGCATTCTACGACCGGCTCATCGACGCCTGCCTCTTCCGCGGCATGACCCCGGTGATCACCATCAGCCACTACGAGACCCCGCTGCACCTGGCCCGCGCCTACAACGGCTGGGTGGACCGCCGCATGATCGCCTTCTACGAGCGCTACGCCCGGACGCTGTTCGAGCGCTTCGCGGACCGCGTCGAATACTGGCTGACCTTCAACGAGATCAACGCCGTGCTCCACGCCCCTCTTCTCGCGGGCGGCATCTGGACGCCGAAGGAGGAGCTCTCCCCGCGGGACCTCTACCAGGCGGTGCACCACGAGCTGGTGGCCTCGGCGTCGGCGACCCGGATCGCCCACGAGATCGACCCGGAGCTGAAGATCGGGTGCATGGTCATCGCGTCTCCCGCTTACCCGCTCACGCCCGCCCCGTCCGACGTGTGGGCGGCCAAGCAGCTCGAGCGCGACTCGCTGGCGTTCGCCGACGTCCACTGCCGCGGCGCCTATCCCGGTTTCTTCCTCCGCAAGCTCAGAGAGCTGGGGGTCGAGCTGGACGTCGCCGACGAGGACCTCGAGACTCTGCGGCACACCGTCGATTTCGTCTCCTTCAGCTATTACATGAGCGTGTGCGCCTCGGCCGATCCCGGCGTCCGCGCCGGGAGGGGCAACATCATGGGCGGCGTCCCCAATCCCACCCTGCCGAGCTCGGAGTGGGGATGGCAGATCGACCCGGTCGGGCTGCGCATCGTCCTCAACGATTTCTGGGACCGCTGGGGCAAGCCTCTGTTCGTCGTCGAGAACGGCCTGGGGGCGCGCGACGAGCTGGTCGAGGTGGACGGGCGGCTGACCGTCGTCGACGACTACCGGATCGAGTACCTCACCGCCCATCTGAAATCGGTCCGTGAGGCCATCCGGGACGGAGTCGACGTCCGGGGCTACACCTGGTGGGGCCCGATCGACGTGGTCAGCGCCTCGACGGCGCAGATGTCGAAGAGATACGGGTTCGTCTACGTGGACCGCAACGACGACGGCACCGGCACGCTGGAGCGTTACCGCAAGAAGTCCTTCGGCGCGTACCGGGCCATCATCGCCGGCAACGGCGCCGATCTCGGCTGATCGGCGCCGGGCGGGATCCGCCCGGGGGCGTCATGCGAATATCCGCAGTGTTCAACAACGACGTCGTGCTCGCCCGGGACGAACTCGGGCGGGAGACGGTGCTGACTGGACGCGGCCTGGGCTTCCGCGCCCACCCGGGGGATCCGGTCGAGGCGGACAGGGTGGTCAGGCGCTTCGTCCCGGTGGGGAACGCCGCCACCGTGGCGCAGGTGCTCTCCGAGATCCCGCCGGAGCGGCTGACGCTGGTCACCGAGCGCCTCCTCGAACGCCTGGATCCTCCGCTGCCGGCAGGCGAGACCTCCGCTCTGGCCATGCATCTATTCCACGCCTGCACCGGGGGTCTTCGACCTGCTGTCCCACGCGATGCCCGGATTCGAACCCGATTCCGTCGACGCTGCCAGGTTCGCCGCCCATCTGCGCTATTTCTTCGTCCGGGACCGCGACGGCCTGGGGCTCGCAGGACCCGCACCCTCGGTGGTGGCGATGCTCGAGGAGCAGGAACCCGCCGCCCACAGGCTGGCCGAGCGCATTCGCGCCCTGCTGGAGCTTCGCCTCGGCCACTCGATCTCGAACGACGAGGTGGCCTATCTGACCGTCCATCTCGCCCGATTGGCGTGCGACGTCAAGGCGGCCTCCTCCTAGTGCGGGCCGGTCTGGCAGCATCAGCCCGCTTCGTGGTGCATCTCTGCGGCGTCCTCCCCGTGCGCGGTGGCCGAAAGAGATGCGGCAGGCGCCGATCGGCTGCGGGTTTCGCGCCGCCCCGGCGGATCACTCGTCGTGCTGGACGACTTCGAATCCGAGCAGCTCCACGCTCATTCCCCGGCGCTCGTCGTCGGCGTGCCCGCCCGTGGGCCGTGCGGCGACCCACTTCTCATAGTTTTCGCGCGAATCCCATCTGGTCACGACGAAGTATCGGTCCTCGCCGATCACGGGGCGCAGCAGCTCGAATCCCAGGAATCCCTCGAATGAGTCGACGGCTTTCTTCCGGGCCGCGAAGCGCCGCTCGATCTCCGCCTGGGCGCCCTCAGGGAAGGCGAGTGCGGTGATGTTGACGAATGTCATGGTTCTCTCCTCCTGTCGTCGAACGACGATCGGCATGTCGCCGAATGGCAACCGCTGCTCGCTCGCAAGTGAATCCTATGGCGGTTACCCTACTATGCCGAATGGTGAGAGAAACGGCTCTTCACAGTGGCTCCGACCGGCGTCGATCCGGTGACCTTTCGATTTTCAGTCGAACGCTCTACCAACTGAGCTACAGAGCCAGACAGACGAAAGCTCGGTCTCCCGAGCATCGACCCGCGACCCCGACGGGACTTGAACCCGCGACCTCCGCCGTGACAGGGCGGCGCGCTAACCGACTGCGCTACGGGGCCAATGAGGCATTGGCCTGCGTACCCCCAACCGGATTCGAACCGGTGTTAGCGCCGTGAAAGGGCGCCGTCCTAGACCACTAGACGATAGGGGCGGGACAAGTTTCCTGTCCGTTCCTGGCCGTTTCCGGTTGGCGGAACTCGTCTAGCTTAGAGGAAGCGCGGCGGCCTTTGCAAAACCGGATGGCCTGTGCCCTTGGTCACCGCGTCTGGTGCCTAGCCTTGCCCGCACGGGAGCTCTAGCCTTGTCCCATGGGAGCATTGTACGTTCACGCAGTTGTCGGTTTGTCGAGAAGTCTTGGAGTCATCGTCGGAACTAAGGGGGCGACGCGGACTCCGTCGCCATCGACGCCCACTCCGTCGCCCAGTCCGTCCCCATCGGTGCCGGTTCCATCGGACTCGCCCACGGGCGAGGCGGAAGCCGCGGTCAAGGCAACGGTCAGCGCCATCGGAGTGCTCGGCGCCGTCGCCATCGGCTTCCTCATCGGAATCATCGCCGCCATCGTCATCCAGGTGATCGGACGGCTCATCGTGCGCCGCAACGCGATGGCCAGGGCGGCGGCCCATCCCGCGGTTCGCCCGCTCCGCGCGGCTCTGGCCGTCGCGGGCGCGTGGGCCGGGATGCTCCTGGCCTCGCCGCAGAATCCGGGCGAGTCCGAGCCTCATTGGCGGGAACTGGCCCAGCACGGCTTCCTCATCCTGTGCATCGCCTCCCTCACGTGGCTGGTCTCCAACATCGTGCTCGGCATCCAGGACGTCCTGCTCTCGCGACTGAGGGAGACCGGCAAGTCCCGGTATCGCAAAGTGCAGACACAGCTTCAGATCCTCAACCGCATCACCACGGTGACGATCTGGCTGCTGGGTATGGCCGCCATACTCATGACCTTCCCCCTCGCCCGCGCGGCCGGGACCTCGGTGTTCGCTTCGGCGGGCCTGTTCTCCGTCGTCGCCGGCATCGCCGCCCAGTCCTCGCTCGGCAACTTCTTCGCCGGACTGCAGCTGGCATTCTCCGACTCGATCCGGGTGGGCGACATCGTCATCTGGAAGGCCGAGTACACCAAGGTCGAGGAGATCACCCTCACCTACGTCGTCCTCAAGGTATGGGACGGCCGGCGCCTGATCGTCCCGTCCAAGGAGCTGACCACCCAAACCTTCGAGAACTGGACCCGACGCACTCCCGACATGCTCGGCTACGTCGACTTCCAGCTCGACTGGAGTGTGCCGATACCCCAGTTGCGGGCCGAACTCGATCGGATCCTCAGCGCCACCGACCTGTGGGACGGCGAGACCGGCATCATCCAGGTCCGCACGTCCGAGGGAACCTCGCTCCAGGTGTCCGCGCTGGTGTCGGCCAAGAGTCCCTCCGAGTTGGTCGACCTCAAGTTCTACGTGCGGGAGCGCCTGGTCCGGTGGATTCAGGCGAATGCGCCGGACGCGATTCCGCATTCGCGCAGCTTCTCCGATCCCGATCCCCTCGCCGAGGTGCCGGAGGGCGACGCCCAGGCTGCGAAGCTCCTGGCGGGGGAGGGCGCCGCGCAGACCGGGGCCTTCCCGGCGAGCGGGAAGGGCGCGGGGAGCGGCGCCGATTCCGGTGCGGCCGGATACGGCGCGGGTTTCACTGACGCGTGGAAGGCGTTGGAGGCCAAGGATGCGAAGTCGGGCGTGGCCGGCCAATCCCGTGCGGCCAGATCCAAGCTGGACAAAGCCAAGGAGCAGTTGGCGGCGGCGACCGAGGACGCGAACAGGAGAGCCGCCGAGAAGGAAGCTGCAGGCAGGCGCGGGGGCTCGCAGGCGGGAGGCGCCGGCCGGGGGAGGGCCGCCTCGCCGGCTGCCGCGACCGAGGTCATCGCCTACGGGCTGTCCGAGTCCGGAGGGCCGCTGCCCGCATCGGGTCAGTCGGGCCTGGCGCAGACTGAGCGCATCTCCTCCGTTCCGCCGGAGCTCATGGAGACCGGCTACGAGTCGTCGATCTTCTCAGGGTCGGCCGGAGCCGAGAAGCGCGCACGGGAGTTCTCCGGTCCGGGAGAGGACGCGCTGCGCGAGCGCGACGAGGCCGCGTGGAGGAAGGAGGCCCGCGAGACCGGCCACAGCGCCGGTGAGTCGGAGCGTGAACGCCGCCACAAGCGCGCGTCTATGACCGAGACCGCCATATACAACGTCGACGACATCGCCTCGCAGGCTGAAGTCGAGGCCCGCGAGACCGGAGTGCAGGGCCGGTTGGGGCCCGATTCCCCTCGTGACGGAGAGTCGAAGCACGTCAGGAAGTGAAGCCTGTGGCAAGGCGCGGGTCGACACGATGCGCGCCTTGTCCTCGGCGAAGATTTCCGAGAGGCCTCTGCCCCGGATCGACGGGGTCCCCAGGCCAGGTGCGCGTTCTCAGGCGCGCACTCCGCGCGGGCTCCCGGCCGATGCACAGTCGGGTGCCTTCCCGCGGGCGCCTCCTGCGGACGGAGTCTCTCAGCCGAGAGCGAGTGACGGTGGACTGAGGGGGCAGTGTGCGCCACGATGGATGCGTGACCGACAAGCCGCATCTTCCCCGTACCGACGACGAATGGCGCGAGGCTTTGACTCCGCTCGAGTTCCACGTGCTGCGCGAAGCCGGCACGGAGGCCCCCTGGACCGGCGAGCTACTGGACGAAAGCCGCGAAGGGGTCTACCGGTGTCGCGCCTGCGGGGCCGAGCTCTTCCGCTCTGACGCGAAATTCGAGTCCGGTTGCGGATGGCCGAGCTTCTACGATCCAGCCGACAGCGACGCCGTCACGACGGACACCGACTACAAGCTGGGCTATCCGCGCACTGAGGTGCGCTGCGCCGCGTGCGATTCCCATCTCGGTCACGTCTTCCCCGACGCGCCCGCGACGCCCACCGGGCTGCGCTACTGCATGAACTCGGTGTGCTTGACATTCGACGCCGACGACTAGCCGCGCCGCTGGGGCGTTCTCGCCCTGACCGCGACACCACCGGGATGAGAGTGGCCACCTTCAACGTTCAGCGCGGCACTCCCTCCGCGGGCGCCCGCGAGGCGGGGCTGTCCGCCGGAGACGCCCTCGAAGCGGCAGCGACGGAACTGTCCGAACTCGGCCTCGACGTCCTCGCGCTGCAGGAAGTCGACGAACCCCTGCGAGGCCTCGCCCCCTCCGCCTATCGATCGCTTTCGGCGGCCTCGAACCTGGCGAACCGGCGTTTCGCGCCGGCTCGGCGCCTCTTGACGGCCTTCGCCGCCGCTTTGCGCGGACGCCGCCGGTCGGGATACGGAATCGCCCTCGCCACGCGGCTCCCCGTCCTGTCCTGGAAGGTCCTGCGCCTGCCCAGCTGGAAGTCCCCGATCCGCCGCGACCTCTCCGGCGAGCGCGGCGTCGCGGGGCGGTACATCCGTTTCGAAGAGCAGCGCATGGCCATCGTTGCCGCGCTCGACGCGGGGCGCCCGCTCCTCGTGTGCGCCACCCATCTGGCGCCGAATTCGGCCCTCAACTCCCGCCAACTGGCCTGGCTGGAGCGCCGCCTGCCGCGGATCGCCCGGCGTCGCGGCATTCGCGGGGCTCCGATCCTCGTGCTCGGGGATCTCAACATGGACGTGGAGAAGGTGCGCAGGGAGAGCGGACTCGGCGTTCTGGCTGAGGGCCTGACCTATCCGGAAGACGCCCCGGACGCCCAGATCGATCACGTCCTCGGGTGGGGAATGGTCCCCGGAGGAGAGGCGAGCATCGTCCACCTTCCCGTCTCCGACCACGCGGGCCTCGTGGCAGATGTGGAGTTCGAGTAAAGCCCTGCCCCTAGACCGGCAAAGCCCCGCCCCTAGGTCGGCGGGGACCGTGTTTACACCGCATCTCACGTAGTGGGCACGGTTACACTTTCTCACGGAATGGGCTTAGGATCGGTCCCACGAGGGCGTAGGATCTACATCACCAGGCGGCGACTGGCGTGTACCGAAGCAGCTGGCATCACATGGTCTCTGCGGCCTCTCACCCCGGGCAACCGACGATTGCCCATCCCCGATTGCAACGGAGAAATCGATATGGAACCCGATACGATCCTCGAGGTCGAGCGGCAATTCGATGTGCCGCGAAGCGTTCTGTTCCGGGCTTTCACCGAGCCGAAGGCACTCGCCCAGTGGTTCGCTCCGGACGGCTGGCACGTGGTGCCGGAGTCCGTGGAACTGGACCCGAAGCTGGGCGGACGACTCCGGCACACCAAGACCCGCGACGACGACCCATCCCGGATATGGGTGGTTGACGGCCTCTACACGGAGGTCTTCTACCCGGACGTCCTGGTGACGAAGCAGCGCATCAGCGGAATCCCCGGAATCGATCCCGCCAAACCCGTTGAGCTTCGCGTCGAATTCACTCGCCTCGGCCATGGCAAGACGCTTCTACGCATCGTGCAGGGCCCCTACACTTCCGGAGCCGCTCAGGACTATTCCGACGGCTGGGAGTCCATTCTCAATCATTTGCAGAAATACCTCGACGCCACCCAGAGCGTCTCCTCATAGAACGAGGTCCCATGAGCGAAAAGACGACAACCCTCATTCGGCATAAGCCGATGATGTCGATGAAGCAGATTCTCTTGATGAACTTCGGCTTCTTCGGCATTCAATACTCCTTCGGCATGCAGCAGACGGCCATCAACCCGATCTACAACCTGCTGGGAGCCACTCCAGACGAACTGCCGTTGCTCAACATGGCCGGTCCCATCACCGGCCTGCTGATTCAGCCGGTCATCGGCGCCCTCTCCGATCGCACATGGAGCGAGAAGTGGGGGCGGCGAAAGCCCTACTTCCTCGTCGGCGCAGTGGGGTGCTCCGTCTGTCTCTTCCTCTTCCCGATGGTCTCCGCGCTGTGGATGGCCGTGCTCCTCCTCTGGCTGCTCGACGCCTCCAACAACACGGCCATGGAACCCTACCGCGCCTTCATCGCGGACAAACTGCCCCCGAGCCAGACCGCCAAGGGTTTCCTCGCCCAGTCCTTCTTCACCGGCTTCGGCATCACCCTCGCCAACGTCTCGATGTTCCTCTTCAAGTGGCTCCTCGGAGAGTCGCGCGCGGGCGGCCTGCCCTACTGGGTCTTCGCGGCCTTCTGGGTCGGCGCGGTGTGCTCGATCGGGTCGGTCCTGGTCTCGGTCCTCTCCACGAATGAGATCCCGCCGACGCCGGAAGAGCTCAAGAAGATGCGCGCGCAGAAGGAACGCGAGCGCTTCGGGGCCCTCAAGGACATCTGGGTCGCCATCGTCGAGATGCCCAAGGAGCTGCGCAAGCTCTCCCTCCTCTACCTGTTCCAGTGGTACGCGCTCTTCGTTTACTGGCAGTACGTCTCGCTGTCGATCGCCAAATCGATCTACGGCACGGAGGATACGAAGTCCGCGCTTTACGAGAACGCCACAGCGTGGACGGGTCTGGTCAACGGCTTCTACAACGTCGTGACGTTCTGCGTCGCCTTCTCTCTCGTCTCCGTGGCGAAGAAGCGCGGAGCGAAGTGGGTCCACATCGTCTGTCTGCTCTTCTCGATGGTCGGTCTGCTGATCTTCCCGCACATCACCGACAAGTACCTCATCTTCATTCCGATGGTCGGGTTCGGCATCGGTTGGGCGTCCATGATGGGTGTCCCGTACATCATGGCTGTGCGCATGGTCCCATCCAGTCGCTACGGCGTCTATATGGGAATCGTCAACATGATGATCGTCATACCGCAGCTTCTGGAGACCGTGTCGTTCGGCTGGGTCTTCAAGCATCTGCTCGGCGGAAACCCGACGCACGCCATAACGTTCGCCGGGGTCTGCATGGGGCTGGCCGCTGCGGCGACGCTCTGGATAAAGGAGCCGCCCATCGTCCGCGATATGGACGACGTCACCGCACCTCCCAAGGTCTTTTCGGAGAAGGAGAAGTAGGGGAATAAATGAACATCACTGAAGTACCGGCTTACAACCGGATTCTCGTCGGCACCGACGGCAGCGTCCTCGCGGAGCCGACGATAGTCAGGGCGGCCGGCCTCGCCGCCGCCAACGGGGCGGACGTCGTCATCGTCTGCGCCTACACCACGCTGAGCTCGCGTGAGAGCGCCAGCCAGGAGGCGAGCGCCGCCCAGGTGGCCACCCTCGGCCAGGTGCCGGGCGCCGCGACTGCGACGAAGGCCTTGGAAGAGGCCGTCGCTATCGTCGAACAGCACGGCGTGCGCGTGTCCGCGGCGCTCCTCGTCGACGCCGAGCCGGCGGTGGCCCTCCTCGAGGCCGCCAAGCAATACGAGGTCGACGCCCTCGTCCTCGGCGCCATCCGCGACACGTCGATCGTCGGGCGCCTCCTCGGGAACGTGGCATCCGAAGTCGTGCGCAAAGCCCACCGCGACGTGCTCATCGTGCGGCCCCTGCCGGGCTCCGACGAGCCCAACGTCGGCGAGGACGTCGTCGTAGAGACCCAGGAGACCTGACATGGGGCTCGACGCAGCGACCCAGCGCGACTTCGACCTGCGCTGGGCGCGGTACATCCCTCAGATCCGGTCCAGCCTGGAGACCCTCTACCCGGGACGGGTCGACGAAGTCGAGTCCAGGCTCGCCGAGATCGTCACGACCGCCATGTCCGAGCGGCCCGAGGAGCTCAAGGACCTGGACCAGGAGCGCATTCTGCGTCCCGACTGGCTCCAGCAGCCCGAGATGATCGGGTACGTCGCGTACGCCGACCGTTTCGCCGGTGACCTGGCGGGTGTGGGCGAGCACATCGACTATCTCACGAGCCTGGGCGTGAAGTACCTCCATATCATGCCCTTCCTCCAGCCGAGGGATGGGGCCAACGACGGCGGCTACGCGGTGGCCGACTACCGCAAGGTGCGCTCCGACCTCGGCACGATGGACGACCTCGAGCGGCTGACGAAGAGCCTGCGGGAGAACGGCATCAGCCTGGTGATGGACCTCGTCCTCAACCACGTGGCCAAGGAACACGAGTGGGCCGAGGCCGCCCGCAGGGGCGAGCCGCGGTATCGCGACTATTTCATCATGTTCCCCGACCGCGAAATGCCGGATCAGTACGAGAGGTCTTTGCCGGAGATCTTCCCGGACTTCGCCCCCGGCAACTTCACCTGGAACGACGAGGCCGGCCAGTGGGTGTGGACGACGTTCAACGAGTACCAGTGGGACCTCAACTGGGCGAATCCCGATGTGCTCTACGAATTCGTCGAGCTCATCTGCTGGCTGGCGAACAAGGGCGTGGACGTCTTCCGTTTGGACGCCATCGCCTTCATCTGGAAGCGCATGGGGACCAACTGCCAGAACCAGCCGGAGGTCCACGACCTCACGCAGGTCCTGCGCGGGTGCCTTCGCATCGCCGCCCCTGCGGTGGCGTTCAAGGCGGAGGCGATCGTCGCCCCCGAGGATCTCATGCCCTACCTGGGTGTGGGGCACCACTACGGTCTCGTCTCCGACATGGCCTATCACAACGAGCTCATGGTTCAGCTGTGGAACTCCTTGGCCACGGGCGGAGCGGAGATGGCGCAGGTGGCCTTGGCCGAGATGCCCCTCAAGCCGACGAGCGCGACATGGGCGACGTACGTCCGCTGCCATGACGACATCGGCTGGGCGATCTCGGACCACGACGCCGAGATGGTCGGCGTGACGGGGTTCGAGCACCGCAAGTACCTCTCCGACTTCTACTCGGGAGCCTTCCCGGGCTCGTTCGCCCGGGGGCTGGTCTTCCAAGAGAACCCCGTCACCGGGGACCGCCGCATCTCGGGGAGCTGCGCGAGCCTGGCGGGTCTGGAGAAGGCCGTCGAGGAAGGCGACGAGGAGGCCGTCGAGCTGGCGGTCGCCCGGATCGCGCTCATGTACGCCGTGATCAGCGGCTACGGCGGGGTCCCCCTGCTGTACATGGGCGACGAACTCGGGATGTTCAACGACATGCACTACGTCGACGACCCGTCGCATGCCGAGGACAACCGCTGGGCGCACCGTCCGTTCATGGACTGGGATCTGGCCAAGGCGGTCGAGACCGACACGGCCAGTCCCGCCGGCAGGGTCAACGCGGCGATCCGGCACATCCTTGCCGTTCGCACCGCCACGACTCAGATCCATGCGGCGACCCCCTCCGTTCCGGTCGAGAGCCCGGAGCACCGTCTGCTCATCCTGGAACGCAACCATCCCCTGGGGAAGATGGTCCAGGTGTACAACTTCACCGGCGAGACCGTGTCGTTGCGTCACGACGTCCTCGCCAAACGAGTGGGATTCGACGCCCACGAGCTGCTCGGCGGATACGATTGGGATCTGCGCTTGCCGCGGATCGACTTCGCGCCGTACCAGGCGGCCTGGTTCGTCGGGGCCGAGATCTAGCCCGCAATCCGCGATCGGGATGCGGTCGCCGCTGTGGGCGTCCGGCTTAAGCCGGACGCCCACAGCGGCGCGAGTAGCAGCGTCGGCGCGGGCTCAGCCTTCAGCTGGTTCGGCCTGAGGCCGGGCGGTGCGCCACGGGCGGGAAGCCGCCGTGAGTAGGGGAGGTCTCCAATATCCGTTGACAGCGGGTGCGCGAAGTGAATACCGTCGTGGGTGCGGCCGTTGTTCGCGGCGGGTCTGTGAAACCTGGAAGTTTCCGCGCGCCAGGTTTGGCCCTTCGGGCGAATCGGCCGTGCCCAAAGTAAGAGATAACAGCATCTGAACTGCGAAGCAGTCGGGTGCGTCGCCCGAAGGACGGCGGGGGCTTCCATAGGGCCGGATTGTAGGTTGTGATGAAAAAAAGGACAGTCATTCCCCGAGTGATCCTCGGATCGACGTTGGCTCTGTCGCTTTCCGTGCTTTCCTTGGAGGCGAGCGCCGCCGAGGACACAGGGCCGGGACGCCAGCCGACGTTGTCGCCTTCCAGCAGCGCTACGAGGGCGCCTGTGGTCGCACCGGACGGCTCGCGGATCCCGCGTCCGCAGAAGCTGACGGTTTCTTCGGCGGACGCTCCCGTCAACGACGCGAACTCCCGCGGCTACAAGGAGGTGTACGACTACTGGACTCCCCAGCGGTTGGCGAACGCCAAGCCCGCGCCGATGCCGACTCCCTCCGAGGCCTCCGACAAATCGTCGACGTCTCCGACCAGCGGTACTCAGAGCAACGGCACGTCCCAGTCCAGCGGCGTCTCCGACCAGTCCGGCAACGCTTCTGCGAGCAAGGGCAAGTCTCAAACGAGCAAACTGATCGATCCGAGGCGCAAGTCCCAGACGAGCAAGCTCATCGATCCGAGGCGCAAGTCCCAGAGCGACAGCCTCAAGTCGATCAAGCCGGCACGGGTTCTCAGCAAGCCCATAGCGCCGGCGAATGCGCCTCAAGGAACGGTGAAGAACGGCGGAACAGTGCAGCAAGGCGGCTCCTCCGTTCAGGGGAACGTTGCGCCTGCGGCCTCTTCCAAACCCGCGACGGGTGCCACTCGCACCAACGGGAAGGTCTTCTTCAGGAAGTCCGATGGAAATGACTATATGTGCTCTGGTTCGGTTGTCGGCAGCAAGAGCCACAATACCGTCATCACAGCCGGTCATTGCGTGTATGAAGGGCCGAACAAGGGTTGGCATTCCAACTGGGTCTTCATTCCCGATTACAACCATGGAAACCGGCCTTATGGGACGTTCCAGGCGCGTATTATGCGTACCTATAATGATTGGATCCAGAATGGACCTAGTGGAAAAGGTTTTAATTCGGATGTCGCCTTCGTGAACACGTTCAACAATGAGAAAGGTCAGAAGTTGACCGACACCGTTGGGGGGCACGGCATCGTCACCGGCGGGTCCTACGGGTTCGACGCGACCGTGTACGGATACCCGGGCAATATCGACAACGGCGAGAGCATGCAGGTCTGCACCGGGCGAACCGGGACGAGGACCATCGGGTTCTTCACCCGCTGGTATTTCCACAACATCGAAGGGTGCAACTTCGGTGGAGGGGCGTCCGGAGGCCCGTGGCTGCAGGATCACGACAGCGCCAGCGGTCTGGGGTACGTGCGAAGCGTGACCTCCTTCAAGCCCGCTAAGGGGGCCCCGGTCTACATCGGCGGGTCGTACTTCGACAATCGAATGGGAAGTCTCTACGAGAAGGCCAATAACGACTGACGATGACTATGCGAAGTAGAGGTTACGCATTGGCTGCGGCCCTGACGGCCGTCGTCTTCACAGGGGCCTGCTCGGCTTCGCCTCGCGGTGACTCTACCTCACATCCGTCTTCTACCGGTGGCACCAGTGCCACCGGTAGAAGCACGGGGAGTACCGGTGGGGGTGGCAAGAGCGCGGGGACGTCGGGGTCCGACGATCCTTCGCGTGACGATCTCACCCACGAGAGCGTGGTTCGGTGGAGCGGCTACAAGCAGGTGTCGGACAACCAGCTGCGCTTCTCCTTCGCGTCCGGGGATAAGAGGTGCTACGGCTCTAGAGTCGTCGTCGAAGAGACCTCGACCACGATCGACGTCGCCACGATATCCGGAACCCTCCCCGATGCGCCGGATATGTGCACGACGATCGCTCGCCAAGCCACCGTCCTCGTGACGACGAGCCAGCCCATCGCCGGCCGGCAGGTACGGCAACTCGCGAATGTGAAGGTCCACTGACGCGTCGGCGCTGAGCGCGCCAGCGGCACTCGGCATGAGGGCGCGAATCGGACCTGCGCCGGAGGCGGAGCCCGGCGGGCGAGCGCGGTTCCAGCCCGCACATCTGCAGCGCCCCGGTAGGCCGGATCTTCATTCATGTCGCCCCGACCCCGCACCCGTGGCGCGGGCCACGGAGACGCCTTAGCTCGCCCGTGAGGATGCGCGGCGAGCTTGACTTGCTCGGGCGTGAGTCCCAGCCTGCTCACCGGCAGTGCGGTGACCGGAGGCGGGAGGCGTCACGTGTGGCGCTCGCCGCTGCCCGGGCGAACGATGGCAAGATATGACGGTGTTCATGGTCTCATCCGCCGGGAAGACATGCCTCCGGCGGGCGAGAGCATCTAAACTGGAATAGTTCCAGAAAACGAATCTGACATCCGAGGAGTAACAATGACTGACCAACTCTCGCCCGTCGTCGACAAGGCGCTCCAGCAGGCCCTCGTCGATCTGACCGACCTGTCCCTGCTCGGCAAGCAGGCGCACTGGAATATCCAGGGATCCCGCTTCCGCGCGCTCCACCTCCAGCTCGACGAGATCGTCGAGGAGGTCCGCGCCGGCGCGGACGACGTCGCCGAGCGCCTCGCCGCCCTCGGCGGCACCCCTGACGGGCGCGCTGCCACCGTCGCCGCCCAGACCGGTCTCAAGCAGATCGAGGCCGGGGTGCTCAAGGTCGACGACGTCTACCCGCAGTTCGAGGAACTCCTCATGGGAGCTTCCGACCGGATCAAGGCGACCCTCGATGCAGTCGACGAAGTCGATCACCTGACCAACGACCTTCTCATCGGCATCGCTAGGGGGCTGGAGAAGCAGGCCTGGATGCTTCGCTCGGCCTCGCGCGCCTAAGAGCCCTTCTGCCGCGCCGGCCGGCGGGCATCCGGCCGGCCGAGCGGTGGTGTCACGCCGTTCTCCGCGGCGGGCCGCTGCGTGAAAGGGAGCAGACCGCGGCGGGCGAACACGCGGCCGCTGCATCCGAGCATTCGAATACGCGAGAGGGCGGAACCGATGACAGTCGGTTCCGCCCCCTCCGCGGTAGGCCCGGTGGGACTCGAACCCACAACCTACGGATTAAAAGTCCGCGGCTCTACCATTGAGCTACAGGCCCACAATGAGTGTACAGCCTGTGAGCGTCTGCGTCGAAGCGGGGACTGCGATCTCGCAGTGGCGTTCGCAACCCATTCGGTGCTGCGGGCGATGCCGGCCTCGCGCGGATTGCAGTTGCGGTGGGCCGGAGCGCGGTTTCAGCATGGCGTGTGCCGGCTTCGCGTCAGGCCTGCTGCGGTGCGGTCATATGTCGGCACCAGACAGACGATCCGCGCCTTCCGCGTCGCCTGTGCCTTCTCCCACCGTTGGTCGACGCAATCCGATTCCTTTGGCGGGCCATGTGAGCGACAATGGAGGGGAGCCAAAGGAGGTTGCCATGAACAGAAAGCCTCGCCGTCCGGCGCAATTGGACGACGCCCAGATAGAGGCCATCGAGGGGGAGGCGGACGTCGCCTACAATTCTGAGCTCGCCCATACGTCGGCTCAGGCGCTCCTTCCCATGGGAAGGCATTTTCGAGAGACCGACCGCGACGCGGTGGCGCGCGTTCAGGCGCTCGTCGATTCGGAGGGGGTCGATGTGGTCGCCGAATCGTGGGTGCGTTCGCCGGAGGACAGCTTGCCGGGAATCCTGTGGAGGGGCTACCTCCTGCGCGAATGGATCCGGAGGGAGCCGGACGACGTCGCACGCCGGTTCGAAGCCGTCGTCACGGCCCTGCGGGGGCGGGGAGATGCAGGCGAGGCGAACTCGATCCCCAAACCCGGTGCGATCCGGCAGGAATGGGATCTGGTCCTCGCCGGAGCGTACGAGGGCGACTTCGCCGCTCTTCTGGAGTCATCCGCGACTTTCGCTCGGCATCTGGGCGAGATCGAAGCCGTGTGGATCGAGGCCGATACCCATCCGCTGGCCACCGAAGTCACACGCCGTGATTCGGCTCTCCTGGCCACCGCCAGGGAGTTCTTCGTCGCAGCGACGCTGGTCGAGCAGGGACGCCTCGAATAGCCGGGCGGCCGGTCACAGGAATACGGCTTGGAGGATCCACGTCGCCAGGCCGGCGATGACCGCCGCCGCCGGAAGGGTGGAGACCCAGGCCGTCACGATGTTTCCCGCGATCCCCCAACGGACGGCCGAACGCCGTTTCGTCGCGCCCACGCCCATGATCGCGCAGGTGATCGTGTGGGTGGTCGAGATCGGCGCGTGCAGCCAGAACGCCGTCGTGTAGAGAACCCCTGCGCCCACGGACTCGGCGACGAATCCGCGAGCCGGGTCGAGGTCGATGATCTTCTGCCCCAGCGTCTTCATGATCCGCCATCCGCCCGTGTACGTGCCCGCCGAGATGGCCGCCGCGGCGCTCACCTGAACCCAGAGGGGGATGTGGGCGTCCGCCGCCGTATGGTATCCGCCCGCAGTCAGGGCCAGGACCATCACGCCCATGGTCTTCTGGGCGTCCTGGAGGCCGTGACCGAGGGCGATGGCCGATGCCGAGAACATCTGGGCCCGCCGGAACCTACGCATCGTCTTCCTATAGGCCGCCCGCGCGAGGACCTTGAGGAGGATCCGCATGAGGACGTAGGCGAGCACGAAGCCGATGAGCGGCGAAAAGATCATCGGAAGGACGACCTTGTCGAGGATGACCGGCCAGTGGACGGTGAAGGAGGCGGCGATGCCGGACCCCGCCAGGGCGCCGATCAGTGCGTGGGACGAAGACGAGGGAAGTCCGAACCACCACGTGATGAGATTCCACGCGATCGCGCCCAGAAGGGACCCGAAGACGATGACCAGGCCGCGCGTGCCCGAATCCGGTGATATGTCGACGATTCCGCCGCCGATGGTCTTGGCCACCTCGGTTCCCAGCAGCGCGCCGAGGAAGTTCATGATCGCGGCGATGACGAGGGCGATCCTCGGTGACAGCGCTCGTGTCGCGACCGATGTCGCTATGGCGTTCGCAGCGTCGTGAAAGCCATTCGTGAAGTCGAAGATGAGGGCGACGACGACGATTGTGGCGACCAGGAAGAAGGTCGTGTCCACTGTCATGACTCCTTGATGGCGATCGCCTCGACGGTCCCGAAGAGATGCTCGAATGCGTCGATCGCGCTCTCGAGGGTCTCGAGAACGGACTTGATCTTGAGGACTTCGAGGGCGTCCGTTCCACCGGCGAACAGCTCGGCTATCATCGACCGGTAGAGTTTGTCGCCTTGGTTCTCCAGCTCGTTGACCTGGATCCACGACTCGCGGACGGACTCGTTGTCGTTGATGCGGGCGAGGCGCCCCATCGTTTCGTTGGTCAGCTTGGCGCAGGACTGCAGAATCTCGACCTGGGTCGCCACCCCGGCCGGAAGGGACTGCGGGCGGTAGAGGATGATGTTGTCGCCGGCCTCGTCGATGAGATCGACGCAGTCATCGAGAACCGAGGCGAGGGCGTAGAGATCCTCGCGATCGAAGGGGAGGACGAAGGACTGGTTGATCTTGTTGAGTACGACGTGACAGGCGTCGTCCGCATTCTGCTCGACTTTGTGCAGCTCCTCATTCAGATCGATCCTGCTCTTGTGGTCGGCGCCGACGATTTCGGCAAGGATCTTCGTTGACTGAAGAAGGAATTGGGATTGTGCTGTAAGCAAATCGAACAGCGAATCGGACTTCGAGAACTTAGGTGACACGAGATCTCCTGATCTGAACGGTTGCCTCCACGGCGAAGGCTGTCCACCCGCCAGAATAGGGCATTTTCAGGGAAAGTGCCCGCCATCTTCTCCGACGCGTCGGCGCGCTTCGACCTCATCGGCGTGAATCCGCGGAAAAATCGGGCGGTCGCAGGCTGCGGCCATGGAGTGCGAGGCGAGCGGGCGCCTGTTCGGGAAGGCCGCTCGTGTGGGTTCGGCGACCCGGATCGCGCTCGCGTTCCGGCCGGGCGCGACCGCCGATGGGCGTCGGAGGCGCGCGTGTGCGTCCGACTGCGCCGGGATACATGCCGGCGCGAACGCGAAGGAGACATGGCGTGAAGGGAAAATACGAGGAGGCCACATCGCGTGTGACCTCCCCATTGAAAGGGACACCGGACCTGAGAGCGCCAGTCGGCGCGAAGGCCGCTCGCAGCGGCAATAGTTGGAGCCCGGGGCTTTCGCGATCCGATGTCGTGCCTCAAGCATACGGCATGGACGCCAGCCGTGTCATGCCACTGCGGGCTCGGATTCTCGAGTGTCCTCTCCGCCCGTCGTCCGATTCGGTCCGTCGCCCGGTCGTACCCCGCTGCCCGGTCGCGAAGGCCGGGGTCGACTGGCCTGGAGGGACGGTCCGTCGCCCGGTTGTGCGGGGGCGCGAGGCGTTCAGGCCTCCGGGTCGAAGCGATAGCCGACGTTGCGGACGGTGGAGATGACCGCGTCGTATTCGGGGCCCAGTTTGGCCCGCAGGCGACGCACGTGGACGTCGACCGTCCGCGAGCCGCCGTAGTAGGCGTACCCCCAGACGTCTTCGAGAAGCGTCTCCCGGGAGAGCACCTGACCGGGGTGGTTCGCGAGGTAGCGGAGGAGCTCGAATTCCTTGTACGTCAGGTCGAGACGCCTCCCTCCGATCTCCGCCTTGAAGGAGATCGGATCGACGGTGAGCTCTCCCGCCTCGACGATCGCAGGAGGATCCTCCACGACGACGCTGGCTGTGGCATGCTCGCGCAGAATCCTCAACCGCGCCTGGATCTCGGCCGGCGGAGCGCTGGAGAGGACGGTGTCGGCGGCGCCCCACGAGGCCGCGACGACGGCGAAGCCGCCTTCCTCCAACACGAGCAGAATGGGCGGCGCGTCCATGGGATCGGTTGCGGCGCGGCAAAGCGTCCGCGCGGAGACGAGGTCCCGACGCCCGTCGAGGATGATGACCGGAGCGTCGAGGCTCGCGGCGAGCGCCGACGTGGTCAGGGGAGCGACGTGGACGTCGAGGGTCAGAAGCGAGAGCCCGGGCAGCACGGATCCCGGACCGCCGCCTTCGGCGGTCAGAAGCACAGCGTCCACGGCCCTCTCCCCTTCATCTCTCCTTTCAGCGACCATTTTAAGCGGTGGCTGCGCGAAGGCGACAGGCGTCGCGCTCGGACGTCGGAGTGCACGCCGGGGATGTGATCCGCCGGGCCGGCGTCGGCGCGCGGACCGGAGGGCGGGACGAGGTGAGGAGTGGAATGCGGACATGCGAGAATGACCGCATGAGCGACTCACCCAAGTCCACCGGTGCCCCCGAATCCCGCGGGAACGTTGTAGACGACGCAGCCGCGATGCCCGCGGGCGCGAGCCCGGCCAGAGGGACGGGCCCGTCGGGCGCAGACGCTCCCGGTGCCGAGCCCTTGCATGGCGGCGCCGAGCGGGCGGGTCCGCCTTCTGCGGACGCTCCGGCGGACGGAAGG
>ERZ772946.284-NODE-284-length-21659-cov-8.83216_pt1 | contig 21659 bp, 20 predicted proteins | sample MGYA00511680_ERZ772946 | MGnify/ENA primary metagenome ERZ772946 (study PRJEB29015, sample SAMEA2737918) | human oral metagenome | biome: human oral; feature: human-associated habitat; material: dental | place: China | collected 2016 ... | reverse complement strand
CGGCCACGACGCTGCAGACCTGCATCGTGCACCTGATCCGCAACAGCCTGGAGTACGCCAGCTGGAAGGAGCGCAGAGAGCTGGCTGCAGCGCTCAAGCCCATCTACACGGCCGTCGACGCGCAGGCCGCCGAGGCCGAGCTGACGGCCTTCGAGCAAGGCCCCTGGGGTGAGCGCTATCCGACCGTGGCCCAAGCCTGGCGCCGGGCCTGGGTTGACAGTGGTCGCAGCGTGCGCGAATGGCGCCAGGCCATGAACCAGTTTGCGATTGCCTTCGGTGATCGCTTCACGCGCTACGTTGTGTGAGAATCAATCGCCGGCTACCCCACCATGGTGGGGTAGCCGTTCAGGCCCCGCACACAGAATTTCGGACACTCCTCCGCTATGGGCAGTTCGATGCCGAGAGCGGCATCTATGCGTCATCGGTCGGGGTTACCTGGATGCACATGATCGACGAACACTGGTCCACATTGGCAGCGGGTGAGTACCAGCAGTTTTCCAGCAAGATCAAGAAGAGTCCCATCGTGCGGGACAACTCCAGTGTGACGGCAGTGGTAGGTGTCAACTACACCTTCTGACTGCTCGGCCTACCTGTCGTATCGTACGTCGTCCACCTGTCAGACGTCATGGTATGTCATCGCACACAGAATTCCGGACAGGCTCGGTGTTCCCGTCATGTTCGCCTTCTTTTTTTCCGCTACAGGAGTGTCAAGCCCCGTCCTTGTTGCGAATCCCGCTGATGACGTGCCCTGTGGGGGCTTGGGCACTGTGAGCCGACTCGCAGTGCCCGGTCTGGTCGTCGAAGAAGAAGTCGGGCTCGAACTCGCGCAGGAAGGGGCCCTTGTCCAGGCCCCCCAGGAAGAAGGCCTCGTCCACCTCAACCTTCCAGTCCATCAGCGTGCGGATGGCGCGTTCATGCGCCGGCGCGCTGCGGGCCGTCACCAGGGCGGTGCGGATGCGCATGTGCGGGGGCGCGGCCTGGCGCAGGCGGTAGAGCGCTTCCAGCAGCGGCTTGAAGGGGCCGGGAGGTAGCGGCGTGGTGGCGCGGCTTGCCTCGTGGTCCTGGAAGGCCGACAGGCCCTGGTTGGCATAGACCTGCTCGGCTTCGTCGGAGAACAGCACGGCGTCGCCGTCGAAGGCGATGCGCATTTCGTCGGGGTGGGATTCTGCCCGCTGGGGCGACTGCGGATAGACGCGCGCGGCCGGAAAGCCGGCCTCCAGGGCTGCCCTGACATCGTCGGCGTTGGCCGACAGGAAGAGATGGGCGCCCAGCGGCTTCAGGTACGCATAGGGCGGCCGGCCGCGGGTGAAGACGCCACGTTCCAGCGGCACGCCATGATGGTGGGCCGAGCGGAAGGCACGCATGCCGCTGGTGGGGTCGTTGCGTGACAGTAGCACCACGTCCACGCGCCGCTTGCTCTCATCGTTGAAGGCCAGCAGCTTCTTCACCAGCGGCATGGCCACGCCGCCCTTGGCGGGCAGGTCCAGCAGCTCCAGCTGGCGTGCCATGTAGGCGCGGTCGTCGCCGGCCTCGAACAGGCGGTTCTCTTCCTCGAAGTCGAACAAGGCACGGGAGGCGATGGCGACGATAAGCTTGACGGGAGGCGGTGGCATGGAATGAGTCGTCAGGTGGCAGAAGAGATGTGGCCGGCTCAGGTGCCAGCGCTCACCTGGGTGTCAGCGGGAGGCGTGGGCTCATCCGCAGCGTTGTCGTTCTTGTGGGTGACAGCGTCGACAGCGGCCTCGACGGCAGCTTCGGCAACCGATTCAGCGCTGGCGGAATAGAGGCCTTCCAAGAGGCTGGACAGAGGCGGCATGGGATAACTGGGCCCGTATGGCTGCTCAGGGCAGGGATTAGAACCTGCAGGATGCCTTCCGGGGGCGACAGGGTCAACCTGACCGCCTGTTGTCTGTGGCTGACGTGCAGACGTTCGGAGGGCGCAATGGCTGAATGAGCCTGGGCCAGAGGGTATCATCGGAAGCGGTCGCGGCCGTCCAGCCATGCAGCGCATCCGCACACCCCGGGTGCCGCATGCCCGGCTTCTTTCTCAGACCCTTTCAGACCAGCAGGCTATCCATGAAATTCCGCTTTCCCATCGTCGTCATCGATGAAGACTGGCGCGCCGATTCGGCCAGTGGCCTGGGTATCCGGGCGCTGGCCAAGGCCATCGAGGACCAGGGCACCGAGGTGGTGGGTGGCTTCACCTATTACGACGTGGCGATGGTGGCCAATCAGGCGGCCCGGGCGTCGGCCTTCATCGTTTCCATCGACGATGAGGAGATCAACGAGGAGGGGCCCGAGAGCGTGGCCATCCAGGACCTGCGGGCTTTCATCCGCGAGACGCGCCGCCGCAATGCCGACATCCCGATCTTCCTGTTCGGTGAGACGCGCACCTCGCAGCACATCCCGAACGAGATCCTGAAGGAGCTGCACGGCTTCATCCACATGTTCGAGGACACGCCCGAGTTCGTGGCGCGCTACATCATCCGCGAGGCCACGAACTACCTGAACTCGCTGGCGCCCCCGTTCTTCAAGGCGCTGGTGCACTATGCCAATGATGGTTCATATTCATGGCACTGCCCGGGACATTCGGGCGGTGTGGCCTTCCTGAAGAGCCCGGTGGGGCAGATGTTCCACCAGTTCTTCGGCGAGAACATGCTGCGCGCCGATGTCTGCAACTCGGTCGACGAGCTGGGGCAGCTGTTGGACCACACGGGCCCGGTAGCGGCATCCGAGACTAATGCGGCGCGCATCTTCAATGCCGATCACCTGTTCTTCGTCACCAACGGCACGTCCACGTCCAACAAGATCGTCTGGCATTCCGAAGTGGCCAGCGACGACGTGGTGCTGGTGGACCGCAACTGCCACAAGAGCATCCTGCATGCCATCATGATGAGCGGCACGGTGCCGATCTTCCTGCAGCCCACGCGCAACCACCTGGGCATCATCGGTCCCATTCCGCTGCAGGAGTTCAGTCGCGAGAGCATTGCCAGAAAGATCGAGGCGAACCCGCTCATCAAGGACAAGTCGACCCGGCCGCGGGTGATGACCATCACCCAGTCCACCTATGACGGTATTCTTTACAACGTGGAGATGATCAAGGCCGAGCTGCAGGATTACGTGGAGAACCTGCACTTCGACGAGGCCTGGCTGCCGCACGCCACCTTCCATCCCATCTACCACGAGATGCACGCCATCGGTCGGGATCGGCCGCGGTCCACGCATGCGATGGTGTTCGCCACCCAGTCCACCCACAAGCTGCTGGCTGGGCTGTCGCAGGCGTCACAGATCCTGGTGCAGGAGTCGCAGACCCGCAAGCTCGACCGCTACCGCTTCAACGAAAGCTACCTGATGCACATGTCCACATCGCCGCAGTACGCCATCATCGCCTCGTGCGACGTGGCGGCGTCGATGATGGAGGCACCGGGCGGCACGGCGCTGGTGCAGGAGTCGCTGCAGGAGGCGCGTGACTTCCGCCGGGCCATGCGCAAGGTCGAGCACGAGTACGGCGGTTCGTGGTGGTTCCGGGTCTGGGGGCCGGACAGCCTCAGCAGCGGCCAGCCGCTGCGCCAGGAAGAATGGATGCTGCATGCCGACGAGAAGTGGCACGGCTTCGGCCCCGTCGAGCCCGGCTTCAACATGCTGGATCCGATCAAGGCCACTATCATCACCCCGGGCCTGGACATGGAGGGCGAGTTTGCTGACACCGGCATCCCGGCCGCCGTCGTCACCAAGTACTTGGTTGAGCACGGCGTGGTGGTGGAGAAGACCGGGCTCTATTCGTTCTTCGTGATGTTCACCATCGGCATCACCAAGGGCCGCTGGAACACGCTGGTGACCGAGCTGCAGCAGTTCAAGGCCGACTACGACCAGAACCAGCCGCTGTGGCGGGTGATGCCCGATTTTGTGAAGGCCTACCCGATGTACGACCGCATGGGCCTGCGCGATCTGTCCACCCGCGTGCATGATGCCTACCGCCGGTACGACGTGGCGCGGGTGACCACCGACATGTACCTGTCGGACATGATGCCGGTGATGAAGCCGTCGGATGCCTATGAGTGCCTGACGCACCGCAAGGTCGATCGGGTGCCCGTGGACGAGCTGGAAGGCCGCATCACCACGATGCTGGTCACGCCGTATCCGCCGGGCATTCCGCTGCTGATTCCCGGCGAGCGCTTCAACCGCACCATCGTCGAGTATCTGAAGTTCGTGCGCGAGTTCAACGAGCAGTTTCCGGGCTTCCACACCGACGTGCATGGTCTGGTGGCCGAGAAGGACGCCGAGGGGCGCATCGGGTACTACGTGGACTGCGTGGACCGGGCGCACGAACCGCAGGAGGGCTGAAGCCCTCGGTACGGTTCAACGGGGCACGGGCTGCTGTCCGCGCCGGTCGGCCATGGCGTCGTGCCGCACCAGCACGGTGCCGGCCAGCACGTCGTAGAGGGTGCGGCGGCGGCGATCGAAGAGGGACCAGCCAAAGGGTAGTAGCCAGAGCAGCAGCCACAGGACGGCCATGATGGCCGAGCCCGCCGTCCAGACCAGGGCCAGTCCACCCCAGAAGAAGATCGAGGCCACCATGTAGCGCCACAGGGCGCGCGGCAGGCTGACCGGGCCCTGGGTGCCATCGTCACGCACCAGCTTCACGCCGATGGTCTTCATGGGCAGGCTCCAGCGGCCGTTGCTCCAGAACCAGCCGAAGTACGCGCCCAGCAGGCAGAACAGGTAGAGCTGGAAGAGCGTGCGCGCCAGGCCCGATTCGCCGTGGAACTGGGCCAGCGCCGAGAAGGCGTAGCCGAAGAAGAACAGCACGCCGAACAGGATGATGCCGTCGTAGACACACGACATGAAGCGCCGCCACGGCGAGGCGGGTAGGGCTGGCGTGGGGACGGGAGAGGTCGGAGCGGAGGTATGGTCAGGCATGAGGGAATGATCGCATGACGGGCCGCCAAGCATACTTCAGCGCGGCCCGCCCGGGCCATCGCCTCCCGGACCCTCACCGCCCGGACCGTCTCCGCCTGGGCCGCCATGATCACCGCCCGGCCCATCGCTGCCGTTACCCGGACCGTTGCTGTCGGCACCGTCGGCGTGGCCGCCACCGATGTCATGGTCATGCCAGCCGGGGCGGCTGTCATGCAGGTCGGGGCGCAGGGGCGGACGGCTTTCCGGCCCAGCGAAGGGGTGGCCGGGAGCAGCTGTCTGCGGCACGCTCTGCTGGGGCGCGGACAGTGAGCCGTCGGTGGGGGCAAGCTGGCCGACGCCCAGACTATGGGGCAGGTTGTCAACGAAGAGCGCCTCACGTGGCCCTTCGGGGGTACCGGGCAGGGCGTCCGAGGGGATGTTGCGCTCGGGTACGCTCGGCCGTTTGGAGGGAGATGGATCCGGCGGAGGGGGGGGCATCAGCACGGAGCGCGTGGATTCGGGGTTCACGATGATGACCAGCATGTCCTCGCCCGGCGGCGGGGGCATGTGTCCCGGTGGGGGCGGCATGCCGCCAGTGCGTGCGCGCTGAGCCGCGGCGATGTTGTTGGCCTGCTCGGAATGACGCAGCCGCTCGCGTTCGGCATAGCTGAAGCTCTGGTAGCGCTCCCACTCCTTCACGCGCTCGGGCATGGGGCGCCGGCGGGCGTTCTGGTAGTTGAGCCGGGCGATGCGCCGCTCCTCGGGCGACATGTTGGCCCATTCGAGGATGCGGCGGCGGGCGCGCTGGCGCTGTGCCTCGGGCAACTGCTGCATCCGGTCGGCAAAGGCCAGCCATGAGCGCTTCTCGGCGGTGGGCCAGGTGTTCCATTCGGGGGCGAACGGCGCGAGGATCTCCTGCTGGGCCTCGTCCAGATCTTCCCAGCCGGGCTCGAACAGTGCGGTGATGGCGATGGGCAGCTCCAGTGACAGGATCTCACCGGCTGCCAGCTGCACAGTGTCGTCGCCGGGCCGGTGCTCGGGAAGCGGAATGTCGATGCGTGGCAGGGCCAGCAGGTCGGGTGCCGGCAGTTGCTGGGCGGACGGAGGGGGTATCTGCGTGTGCGGGCCCTGGGAGGCAGTGGCCGGAGCGGCCAGCGCCAAAGCGGCCGTGAGGGCCAGGAGGGAAAGCAGGGCGGGGCGGATGGGCACGCTCTGACGCATGGGGAGCCTCAGCGGTCGCGCGCCGATGTGGAGGTGCGCATCATGCCGTCCTGCAGGTGGGCGGCAAAGCCATTGTCGGTATAGGCCGACAGCGGCACGTCGGCGGTCAGCATCTCGGTGTAGGCATCGGCCTGCTGGATGACGGTGCGCTCCTGGGTGAAGAGGCTGCCGGCCAGCGCAGCCAGCACCAGCAGGATGGCCGGGATGGCGGTGAGTGCCAGGCGCGGCCAGGCTGGTGACTGCCAGGGCGTGCGCCAGAAGTCGAGGAAGCTTCCTCGGCTGCGCCCGGACCGTCCAGTCCCGCGGATGATCTCGTCCAGGCGAGCGAGTGCCTGGCCGCGCGCCGCCGCCAGGCGTGACTGGATGCGCGGTGAGAGGTCGTCTGCAGCGGAATCGAGCAACTGGCACAGGCGTCGTGCCATCTGGTCCTGGTGGGAGGTCATAAGGTAATGCCTTTGGCGCGCAGAGCTTGCGACAGGGTATGGATGGCCCGGGAACAGTGCGTCTTTACGCTGCCTTCCGAGCAGCCCATGGTCCGCGCCGTCTCGGCCACATCCATCTCCTCCCAGTAACGCAGGATGAATGCTTCACGTTGACGGCGGGGCAGGCGCTCGATCTCGGCCTCGATCAGGCGCAGGGTCTGGGCGCGGCTAGCTTCGTCGGAGGCGTCCTCGGTGCGGCGATCGTCGACGTCGGCGAGCAGGCTCTCCAGGGGATCGGTATCCTCGTCACCATCCTGAGCGCCGGCACCGGGCAGGGACGAGAACAGGCTGACCCAGGTGCGCCGCACCTTCTGGCGACGGAAGTGGTCGTGGGTGGCGTTCTGCAGGATGCGCTGGAAGAGGGGGGCCAGTTCGGCCACGGGGCGGTCGGAATATTTTTCGACGAGCTTGAGCATGGCATCCTGGACAATGTCCAGCGCAATGTCGTCGTCGCGCACGGTGTAGACCACCTGCTTGAAGGCCCGGCGCTCGACCGAGGCGAGAAATTCCGATATTTCCGGTCGGGTCGCCATAGGCCGTTGATGGTAGCATGCCGGGGTGCGTGCGACCCTGTCAGGCCGCGTGCATGCTGCCATGCCGGCTGCCCACAAGGCGTCGGGGTGCTGCAGGGACCGGTCGGGTCGCCGGGCGTCATGTGCCCGCTGGCGGCCGGGCGGGTCAGGGAGGATCCATCGGGGTCTTCCTGGAACAGGGAACCTGCCGTTGTCAGGGTCTGTCTCGGGGCGGAGGCATGTGCCGCACCGGGGCCGGCGGACGGCGGGGCAATCTGAAAGAGGAGCAAGAAAAAATGGAACTTACCGGCGCGGAAATCGTCGTCCGCTGTCTGGAGGAGGAAGGCGTCAAGCACATCTTCGGCTATCCGGGGGGCGCCGTTCTCTACATCTACGATGCACTGTATCCCAACCGCAATATCCATCACATCCTGGTGCGCCACGAGCAGGCCGCAGCCCATGCGGCCGATGCCTACGCCCGTACCACCCAGGAGGTCGGTGTCTGCCTGGTGACCTCCGGCCCGGGCGTCACCAATGCCGTCACCGGCATCGCCACCGCCTACATGGATTCGGTGCCGATGGTGATCATCAGCGGCCAGGTGCCCAACAACGCCATCGGCGAGGACGCCTTCCAGGAATGCGATTCGGTGGGCATCACCCGGCCCTGCGTCAAGCACAACTTCCTGGTCAAGGACGTGCGTGACCTGGCAGCCACCATCAGGAAGGCCTTCCACATCGCCCGTACCGGCCGGCCCGGCCCGGTGCTCATCGACATCCCGAAGGATGTCTCGCGCGACCGCTGCGGGTTCTCCTACCCCAAGACGGTGGCCATGCGCTCCTACAACCCCGTGATCAAGGGGCACCAGGGGCAGCTCAAGAAGGCCATGCAGCTCATCCTGGCGGCCGAGCGCCCGCTCATCTACGTGGGCGGCGGCGTCATCCTGGGCAATGCCTCCAAGGTGCTGAACGAACTGGTCGACCAGCTGGGCTTCCCGTGCACCACCACGCTCATGGGTCTGGGGGCCTACCGTTCCAGCGACTCCAAGTGGATCGGGATGCCTGGCATGCACGGCACCTATGAAGCCAACATGACGATGCACCACTGCGACGTGCTGGTGGCCATCGGCGCCCGCTTCGATGACCGCGTCATCGGCAATCCGAAGCACTTTGCGCAGATCTCGCGCAAGATCATCCACATCGACATCGATCCGTCGTCCATCTCCAAGCGCGTCAAGGTCGACGTGCCCATCGTGGGGGACGTGGGCGAGTGCATGTCCTCGCTGCTGGACCTGCTGGAGGCCTCGTTCAGCGCGGGCGCCGGCACCAACAGCAAGGCACTGCAGAGCTGGTGGGCGCAGATCAACGAGTGGCGCAAGCGGGACTGCCTGGCCTACGACCGCGAGAGCGAGAAGATCAAGCCGCAGTTCGTGGTCGAGAAGCTCTGCCAGGTCACGCACGGAGACGCCATCATCACCTCCGATGTGGGGCAGCACCAGATGTTCGCGGCGCAGTACTACCGCTTCGACAAGCCGCGTCGCTGGGTCAATTCCGGCGGCCTGGGCACGATGGGCGTGGGCCTGCCGTATGCCATGGGCGCCGCGCTGGCCAACCCCGACGTGCCGGTGGCCTGCATTACCGGTGAAGGCTCCATCCAGATGTGCATCCAGGAGCTGTCCACCTGCACGCAGTACAACCTGCCGGTCAAGATCATCAACCTGAACAACGGTTCGCTGGGCATGGTGCGGCAGTGGCAGCAGATCGAATATGAAGGGCGCTATTCCCAGTCGTACATGGAGGCGCTGCCTGACTTCGTGAAGCTGGCCGAGGCCTACGGCCACGTCGGCATTCGCGTCGAGCGGCCCGAGGACGTGGAAGGGGCGCTGCGCGATGCCTTCGGCAAGTACAAGGATCGCACGGTGTTCATCGATTTTCTGGTCGATCCCACCGAGAACGTCTGGCCGATGGTTCAGGGTGGCAAGGGCCTGACCGAAATGCTGCTGGGCGCAGAAGACCTCTGACAGGACAGGAGCCGACATGAAACACATCATTTCCGTGCTGCTGGAAAACGAGCCGGGGGCACTCTCGCGCGTGGTCGGGCTGTTCTCGGCCCGGGGTTACAACATCGAGTCGCTCACCGTGGCGCCCACCGAGGACGCCTCGCTGTCGCGGATGACCATCGTCTCCAGCGCCTCGCACGACACGCTGGAGCAGATCACCAAGCACCTGAACCGCCTCATCGATGTGGTGAAGGTGCTGGAGCTGACCGAGGCGCCGCACATCGAGCGTGAGCTGATGATGGTCAAGGTCCGTGCGGTGGCCAGCAAGGACCGCGACGAAATGAAGCGGATGGCCGACATCTTCCGCGGCCACATCATCGACGTGACCGACAAGGCCTACACCATCGAGCTGACGGGCGACTCGTCCAAGCTTGACGGCTTCCTGGCCGCGCTGGGCGAGGCGGTGATCCTGGAGACCGTCCGCACCGGCAGCTGTGGCATCGCCCGCGGCGAGCGGGTACTGAAGCTGTAGACCCCGAACGAGGCCGCGCGGGCAGTCTTGCGCACGCCCCTCACTTCCCCCTGTCTGCGGCAGGGTGGGCCACCCGGGGGCTCCCGGGGACGGTTTACACTCTGTCGCAGGTGACGTTTTTTGATTTTCCTGGCCGCGGCTGGGCTTTGGGGCCCGCGGGGCGGCCGGAATCCACCAACCAAGGATTTCCATTCCCATGAAAGTTTTCTACGACAAGGACACCGACCTCAAGCTGATCAAGAGCAAGAAGGTCGCTATTATCGGCTACGGCTCACAGGGTCATGCCCACGCGCTCAACCTGAAGGATTCGGGCGTGGACGTGACGGTGGGCGTGCGTGTCGGCGGCCCGTCCGATGGCAAGGCCCGTGCGGCCGGCCTGAAGGTGGCCGCGGTGGCCGACGCCGTCAAGGGCGCCGATTTCGTGATGATCCTGATGCCCGACGAGCACATCGCCGCTGCCTACAAGGCCGACATCGAGCCGAATCTGAAGCAAGGCGCAGTGCTGGCGTTCGCGCACGGCTTCAACGTCCACTATGGCCAGGTGCAGCCGCGTGCCGACCTGGACGTGGTGATGGTGGCGCCCAAGGCTCCTGGCCACACGGTCCGCGGCACCTACGCGGCCGGTGGCGGCGTGCCCATGCTGATCGCCGTCCACCAGGACAAGTCTGGTGCCGCCCGTGACCTGGCGCTGTCGTATGCTGCCGCTATCGGCGGTGGCCGCGCCGGTATCATCGAGACCAACTTCCGTGAAGAGACCGAGACCGACCTGTTCGGCGAGCAGGCCGTTCTGTGCGGCGGCGTGGTCGAGCTGATCAAGGCCGGCTTCGAGACGCTGACCAAGGCCGGCTATGCGCCCGAGATGGCCTACTTCGAGTGCCTGCACGAGATGAAGCTGATCGTGGATCTGATCTACGAGGGCGGCATCGCCAACATGAACTACTCGATCTCCAACAACGCGGAGTACGGCGAGTACGTCACCGGCCCGCGCGTCATCACCGACGAGGCCAAGGCCGAGATGGCCCGGGTGCTGAAAGACATCCAGACCGGCGAATACGCCAAGTCCTTCATCCTGGAGACCCGCGCCGGTGGTCCGGTGCTGGAATCGCGCCGTCGTCTGAATGCCGAGCACCCGATCGAGGTGGTGGGTGAGCAGCTGCGCGCGATGATGCCGTGGATCAAGGCCAACAAGCTGGTCGACCGCTCGAAGAACTGAGCATCGACTCTTTTTCGATGACTCCACAGGCGGCCTTTGCCCGGCATGCGCTCCGCGCGGCGGGTGGGGCTGCTCCCTTGGGCATCGGTCTACCGGCAGAGCCTCTTTCCAGGATCATCCCGGAAAGGGGCTCTGTCGCATTTCATTCCGCTGTCCGGTTCCCTCTAGGGGGTGACAGGCCCTCGGCGTCGTGGCCACCGGGCGGCTACGGCTTGCATCGCCGGACATCCGGCGCTCTAATCAGGACCATGAGCCAGAACACGATCTCCCCATCGGGCGCCGGCGCCACTGCGGGCGGCCACACACACCTGCCCGCCAGCTGGCAGGACTGGATCACCACCAACGTGCTGCGCGGCTGCGAACGGGCCGACATGCACCGGATCATGGTCGAGAACGGCTTCGATCCGGTCTTCGCCCACCACGCCATCGAGATCATCGGCGGCATCGGCGAGCGCGTGCAGGAACTGCCCGAGGACGAGCGTGCCGCGGCTGTCCAGCAGGGAACGCGCAGGCAGCGCTACCAGGCATCGCCCATCCGGCTCATCTCGCAACTGCCGCGTTTCACCGTGGCCGACCGTGAAGTGGAGCTGGTAGCTGTGATGTCCGATCCCAACATCGCTGTCATCCGTGGGCTGCTGTCCGACGAGGAGTGCGACGAGGTGATCCGCCTGTCGCGTGGCAAGATGAAGGCCTCGCAGGTCGTGGACCGTGAAAGCGGTGGCAGCTACGAAAGCAGCGTCCGCAGGAGTGAGGGCAGCCATTTCGATCGCGGTGAGAACGAATTGGTTCGGCGTATCGAGGCGCGCCTGTCAGCGCTGGTCAGTCTTCCAGTCAACCGGGGTGAGCCGCTGCAGATCCTGCACTATGGCCCGGGTGGCGAATACAAGGCCCACCAGGATTTTTTCGAGCCGCGAGATCCCGGCTCGGCCGTGCTCACCCGCATCGGCGGACAACGCATCGGCACGGTGGTGATGTATCTCAATGATGTGCCGGAGGGGGGCGAGACGGCATTTCCCGACATCGGTTTCTCGGCCAAGGCCCTCAAGGGCTCGGCTGTGTACTTCGAATACCAGAACGCCGACGGGCAGCTCGACTATCGATGCCTGCATGCCGGCATGCCTGTGATCCGCGGCGACAAGTGGATCATGACCAAATGGCTGCGCGAGCGGCCCTACGAGCAGTGAAGAGTGTCCGTTCTCCCCGTGGCAAGATCCGCCCCTTGAATGCCCGGCGAGTCCGGTTGCGTCGACACTTCACGGCGGCCGAGATGCCTGTGCAGCCGCCGGACATGCTGCCTCCGCCCGAAGAAAACGCTCAGCCCGCAGGCGTGGTGGATGAAACCGCTCATCCGGCCGTGCGCCATCGGCGAGGTATTTACCTGCTGCCCAACGCCTTCACCACCGGCAATCTGTTCGCTGGTTTCTATGCCATCGTCATGGCCATGAACGGTGAATTCCAGTGGGCTGCCATTGCCATCTTCCTGGCCATGTTCCTCGACAGCCTCGACGGTCGCGTGGCCCGCCTCACCAACAGCCAGAGCACCTTCGGCGAGCAGTACGACTCGCTGGCTGACATGATCTCGTTCGGGGCGGCGCCGGCGCTGGTCATCTATTCCTGGGCGCTCACCGGCATGGGCAAATGGGGATGGTTGGCCGCCTTCATCTATGTCGCGGGTGCAGCCCTGCGGCTGGCGCGCTTCAACACCAACATCCAGGTCGTCGACAAGCGCTACTTTCAGGGGCTTCCCAGTCCTGCAGCGGCCGCGCTGGTGGCGGGCCTGGTCTGGCTGGCCACCGACTGGCATGACTCGCGGCTGATTACGGCCACCGGCGGCGAACTGGGCGGACTGGCCTGGATCATCACCGTCTATGCCGGCCTGACAATGGTCTCCAACTCGCCGTTCTACTCCTTCAAGGATTTCAACCTGCGGCGCAGCGTGCCCTTCGTCGTCCTCATCCTGCTCATGCTGGCGCTGGTGCTGGTGTCTTCCGATCCGCCCAGCATCCTGTTCCTGATCTTCATGGGCTACGGGATCTCGGGCCACGTCACCCAGGTGCTGCGCTATCTGAAGCGCCGTCGGCGCAAGGCCGCCGGCCTGACGGGCGGGCAGGGCGGGAGCTGACCCCGGCGCACGTCTGACGGGGCTGCCCGAGGCACGGGCAGCCTGCATCCGGAGGAGCCGCAAGCGGCGGGATGCGCTGCAGCCCCGTGTACCAGACGACTGCGTGACGCGCCTTTCGGTCCTTCAATGCCCGTTGCAAGGCGAAGAAGAAGGCGGGGTCTTGTTTGACCCTGCTTTTTGCGGGGCGATAGAATCGAATTGATGCCCGGCCCGTCCGGGTCCCTGCCTGCCTGTGCGCAGACGGCGTGCGGCACGGCTGTCATCCTCTTTTGATACGGTATATCCATGCCAGACTCCACGAATACCCAAGGCAAACGTCGCCCCCTGGTGATGGGCAACTGGAAAATGAATGGCAGGCAGGCCAACAACGAGGCCCTGCTGTCGGCGCTCAAGCCCGCCGTGGCCGGCTTCGATGCCATCGACGTTGCTGTCTGCCCCCCGTTCCCCTACCTGTCGCAGACGGCTTCGCAGCTGGCCGGCAGCAACATCACCTTCGGCGCCCAGAATCTCTCGGCCCAGCAGGACGGCGCCTACACTGGTGAGGTCTCCTCGGGCATGCTGGTGGACCTGAAGGTTCGCTGGGTACTGGTTGGCCACTCCGAGCGTCGTTCGCTGTACGGCGAGACTGACGAGATCGTCGCTGCCAAGACGCAGGTTGCACTGGACGCCGGCCTCATTCCCGTCATCTGCATCGGCGAGACCCTCGAAGAGCGCAAGACCGGTGACACCGAAGTGGTGCTGGCACGGCAGCTCGATGCTGTCCTGCCGGTGATCGAGCGCCACCCGGCCTCGGCCTTTGTGCTGGCCTACGAGCCTGTCTGGGCCATCGGCACCGGCCTCACCGCCACGCCCGAACAGGCTCAGGCCGTGCACGCCTTCCTGCGTGATCGCCTTGCGTCCAGTGGCTACGCGGCAGCACCTTCCGTTCGCATTCTCTACGGCGGTTCCGTCAAGGCGGCCAACGCACCCGAGCTCTTCTCGCAGCCGGATGTCGATGGCGGTCTGGTGGGTGGCGCGTCGCTGGTTGCCAATGAATTCGTCGGCATCGCCAAGGCGGCCGTCGACAGCCTCGGAGCTTGAGCCACTCAATGGGTAATCTCTTTCATACGATCGCGCTGGTCCTGCTGATTGTCTCGGCGCTGGGTGTCGTGCTGCTGGTATTGCTGCAACACGGCAAGGGCGCCGACATGGGGGCGGCCTTTGGGTCCGGCTCCTCGGGCAGCCTGTTCGGGGCCAGCGGCTCGGCCAACTTCCTGTCGCGCATGACGGGCATCTGCGCCACGGTCTTCTTCGCCAGCACGCTGGCGCTGGCCTTCCTGGCTCATCCGGGGGGGCAGCACGCTCGCTCCACCAGCGGTGGCAGCAGCGTGATGGAAGGTGTCGACGTGCCGGCGCCGGCTTCATCGTCGGTGCCCACGCTGCCGGGTGAACAGCCCGCTGCAGCACCTGCGCAACAGGGCAACGCTGTGCCGGAAGGTCCGGCCGGCGTTGCAGAAAAGCCGGCAAAGGGTGCTCAGGCACCGGCTGGCAAGCAACAATAAGCGCTCAAACGATCGGATTGATCGTTCGATCGTTCATGTAGAATCAATCAAATCAGGCTGCAACTGATTTGGGTCAAGGCAGGCAGGGGTTCGCTCAGGCATCATGCTGGATGTCGCAGCACTCATCCCGGCCGGATTGAGGTAACATAGCCCCGGTCCAGCAAGGAGACATGGATGCAGCCGGATTCCGCAGCGTCCTTTGGACACCCTGTGGAATCTAAGTAGAATGACTCGATTGCCGACGTGGTGAAATTGGTAGACACGCTATCTTGAGGGGGTAGTGGCGAAAGCTGTGCGAGTTCGAGTCTCGCCGTCGGCACCAGAATCACTCTATGGTTCGGCAGATGTTCTGAAGAACGCCTGCCGGTTGATTTATAGGGCTTGCCAACATTATCGGTCCGAGAGGATATGTCATGGATTTGAATAACTATCTACCGGTCCTTCTTTTCCTTTTCGTTGGCTCCCTCGTCGGTATCGGCCCCATGGTGATCGGTAAGCTGCTCGGTCCCTCCCGTCCCGATCCTGAAAAACTCTCTGCCTACGAATGCGGTTTCGAGGCATTTGGTGACGCCCGGATGCAGGTTGACATCCGTTACTACCTGGTCGCCATTCTCTTCATTCTCTTTGACCTGGAGATTGCCTTCCTGTTCCCGTGGGCGGTCTCTCTGGGCACCATCGGTTTCATCGGTTTCATGTCGATGATGGTCTTTCTCGGCATTCTTGTCATCGGCTTCATTTACGAATGGGGCAAGGGTGCGCTTGACTGGGAGTGACCGGCTGCCGCGTGCCGCTGTCTTTCCTGCCGTGTTCGGGCCTGTCGTGGCCCATCCTGACATGGCTGCTGTTTCGCTGACCATTCCTGCCGAGCATCCGTCTGGTCAACCGTCCATTTCCCCCTGAGTAGGCCCATGAGCATCGAAGGCGTACTGAACGAAGGCTTCGTCACCACCAATATCGACAAGCTGATCAACTGGACCCGTACGGGCTCGCTGTGGGCCATGACCTTCGGCCTGGCTTGTTGTGCTGTCGAGATGATTCATGCGGGCGTGTCGCGTTACGACCTGGACCGCTTCGGCGTCATCTTCCGGCCCAGTCCCCGACATTCGGACGTGATGATCGTGGCCGGCACGCTGTGCAACAAGATGGCGCCGGCCCTGCGCAAGGTCTATGACCAGATGCCCGAGCCGCGCTGGGTCATCTCCATGGGCTCCTGTGCCAACGGGGGCGGCTACTACCACTATTCCTACTCGGTCGTGCGGGGCTGTGATCGCATCGTGCCCGTCGACATCTACGTGCCGGGCTGTCCGCCCACGGCCGAGGCGCTGATCTACGGCATCATCCAGCTGCAGCGCAAAATCCGTGAAACCAACACCATTGCGCGTTGCTGATCATGAGTACCGAAACCCTGGTTGCTGCCCTTCAGGATGCTCTCGGCGAGCGGATCCTGGGCCTGTCCACTGCTCTTGGCGAAGTCACGATCGAGATCAGCGCCGACTGTCATCACGTCGTCTGCGAGCGCCTGCGCGATGATCCGCGTCTGGGCTTCGAGGTGATGATCGACCTCTGCGGCATCGACTATTCCACCTACGGCAATGCCGAATGGGATGCCCCACGCTTCGCGGTGGTGATGCAGCTGCTCAGCATCCGGCACAACCATCGCGTGCGACTGCGTTCATTCTGTATGGACGACGAGGCGCCGATGGTCGAGACCGTCACCGACCTGTGGCCCTGTGCCAACTGGTTCGAGCGCGAAGCGTTCGACCTCTTCGGCATCGTCTTCTCCGGCCACCCCGATCTGCGCCGCATCCTGACCGACTACGGTTTCATCGGTCACCCGTTCCGTAAGGATTTCCCCATCTCGGGCTACACCGAGATGCGCTACGACGAGAAGCAGCGCCGCGTCGTCTACCAGCCCGTCACCATCGAGCCGCGCGAGAACGTGCCGCGCGTCGTCCGCGAAGCCCAGTATGCAGGCGGTACCACGCGCAACGAGCAGTGAGACGAACATGGCCGAGATCAAGAACTACACCCTGAACTTCGGGCCGCAGCACCCGGCGGCCCACGGCGTGCTGCGCCTGGTACTGGAAATGGACGGCGAGGTCGTGCAGCGTGCCGACCCGCACATCGGTTTGCTGCACCGGGCCACCGAGAAGCTGGCCGAGCAGCGCACCTACCTGCAGACGCTGCCCTACATGGACCGTCTCGACTACGTGTCCATGATGTGCAACGAGCACGCCTACGTGCTGGCCGTCGAGAAGATGCTGGGCATCGAGGCCCCCATCCGCGCCCGCTACATCCGCGTGATGTTCGACGAGATCACCCGCATCCTGAACCACCTGATGTGGATCGGCTCGCATGCGCTGGACGTGGGCGCCATGGCCGTCATCCTCTACGCCTTCCGCGAGCGCGAGGCGCTCTTCGACTGCTACGAGGCAGTCTCGGGCGCACGGATGCACGCGGCCTACTACCGTCCCGGTGGTGTGGACGGCGACCTGCCGGGTACCATGGCCAAGTACAAGGCGGGCGGCAAGGGCGGCATCTCCGAGAGCCGCGCCAAGGCGCTGAACCTTGATCGCCAGGGGTCGCTGCTGGACTTCATCGAGTCCTTCACCGACGTGTTCCCCACCTGCGTGGACGAATACGAGACGCTGCTCACCGACAACCGGATCTGGAAGCAGCGTCTGGTGGGCATCGGCGTGGTCGAGCCCGAGCGTGCCAAGGCGCTGGGCCTCACCGGCCCGATGCTGCGGGGGTCGGGCGTGGTCTGGGATCTTCGCAAGTTCCAGCCCTATGCCGTCTACGACAAGGTCGACTTCGACATCCCGGTGGGCGTCAACGGCGATTCCTACGACCGCTACCTGGTGCGCGTCAACGAGATGCGCCAGAGCAACCGGATCATCCGCCAGTGCGTCGAGTGGCTGCGGGCCAACCCGGGCCCCATCATGATCGACGACTACAAGGTGGCCCCGCCCAAGCGTGTTGCCATGAAGAGCAACATGGAAGAGCTGATCCACCACTTCAAGTACTTCACCGAGGGCATGCACGTGCCCGAGGGCGAGGCCTACGCGGCGGTGGAGCATCCGAAGGGCGAGTTTGGCATCTACCTGGTGTCCGATGGCGCCAACAAACCCTACCGCATGAAGATCCGTCCGCCCGGCTTCGTGCACCTGCAGGCGCTGGACGAGATGTCGCGCGGTCACATGCTGGCTGACGTCGTCACCCTCATCGGCAGCCAGGACATCGTTTTCGGAGAGATCGATCGATGACGGCCACCAAAGCCATTCCGGTCAAACGTCTGCTGTCGGCCCAGGCCTACCAGCTCATCGACCGCGAGATCGCCAAGTACCCGGCGGACCAGAAACAGTCGGCGGTGATGGGCGCACTCACCATCGCCCAGGACGAAGTGGGCTGGGTGTCGCCCGCCGTCATCGAGGACGTGGCCGACTACCTCTCCATGCCGCCCATCGCGGTCTACGAGGTTGCCACCTTCTACAACATGTACAACCTCGAAGAGGTTGGCACCTGGAAGATCGGTGTCTGTACCTGTCTGCCGTGCGCGCTGCGCGAGGGTGACAAGGCTGGTGAGTACCTGAAGCAGAAGCTGGGCATCGACTTCGGCGAGACCACGCCCGACGGGCGCTTCACGCTGATCGAGACCGAGTGCCTGGGTTCGTGCGCCGATGCCCCGATCTGCCTGATCAACGACAAGCGGGTCGAGAGCTTCATGGACAACGCGAAGCTGGATGCGCTGATCGATGAACTGAGGAACAAGGAGCGTCACTGACCATGGACAGGAACCTGCAGATTGACGCCCGTGTCCAGGAGACGTGCTTCCATGGGCGGCACATCAACCCGCAGATCTTCGCGGGGCTGACCTCGGCCGACGGCTGGACGCTTGAGCAGTACGAGGCGCGTGGCGGCTATCAGGCGCTCAAGCGTGTCCTGCTGGGGGCAGACGGCAAGCCGCCGATGACGCCCGAGGAAGTCATTGCTGAAGTGAAGGCCTCCGGGCTTCGGGGCCGGGGCGGCGCGGGCTTTCCCACCGGCCTGAAATGGAGCTTCATGCCGCGGCAGTTCCCGGGTCAGAAGTACCTCGTCTGTAACTCTGACGAGGGCGAGCCGGGCACTTTCAAGGACCGCGACATCCTGCGCTACAACCCGCACATCGTCATCGAGGGCATGACGATCGCAGCCTATGCGATGGGTATCAGCGCGGGCTACAACTACATTCACGGCGAGATCTTCCGTATCTACGAGCGCTTCGAGGAGGCGCTGGCGCAGGCACGCGCTGCCGGCTATCTGGGGGATCGCATCCTCGGGACCGACTTCTCGTTCAACCTGAACGCCCACCACGGCTTCGGCGCCTACATCTGTGGTGAAGAGACGGCGCTTCTGGAGTCGCTGGAAGGCAAGAAGGGCCAGCCGCGCTTCAAGCCGCCGTTCCCGGCCAGCTTCGGCCTGTACGGCAAGCCCACCACCATCAACAACACCGAGACCTTCTCGGCGGTTCCCTGGATCATTCGCAACGGCGGCCAGGCCTTTCTGGAAGCCGGCAAGCCCAACAACGGCGGCACCAAGATCTTCTCGGTCGGCGGTGACGTCGAGCGTCCCGGCAACTATGAGGTGCCCCTGGGTACGCCCTTTGCCAAGCTGCTGGAGCTGGCGGGCGGGGTGCGTTATGGCCGCAAGCTGAAGATGGTCATCCCTGGCGGTTCGTCGGCCCCGGTCATTCCCGGCCACATGATGATGGACCTGACGATGGACTATGACGCCATCGCCAAGGCCGGCTCCATGCTGGGTTCCGGCGCCGTCATCGTCATGGACGAGACCCGCTGCCCGGTGCGCAGCCTGGAGCGGCTGTCGTACTTCTACTCGCACGAGAGCTGCGGCCAGTGCACGCCGTGCCGCGAGGGCACCGGCTGGCTGTACCGCCTCGTGCACCGCATCGAGCACGGTCAGGGCCGACCCGAGGACATCGACGAGCTCGATCGCGTGGCCGGCAACATCCAGGGGCGCACGATCTGCGCGCTGGGTGACGCGGCCGCCATGCCGGTGCGGGGCTTCATCAAGCACTACCGTGATGAATTTGTTCATCACGTCGAACACAAGACCTGTCTTGTGCCGACCTCCCTTTGAGCTGAATCTGACGGGACAGTTATGGTCGAAGTCGAAATCGATGGGCAGAAGGTATCGGTCGCCGAAGGCAGCATGGTGATGCACGCGGCCAATGCGGCCGGCGTCTACGTGCCGCATTTCTGCTATCACAAGAAGCTCTCCATTGCCGCCAGCTGCCGCATGTGCCTGGTGGAGGTGGAGAAGGCGCCCAAGGCACTGCCCGCCTGTGCCACGCCGGTCACCGCCGGCATGAAGGTCCACACCCATTCCCGCAAGGCCGTCGAGGCCCAGAAGGCGGTGATGGAGTTCCTGTTGATCAACCACCCGCTGGACTGTCCGATCTGTGACCAGGGCGGCGAATGTCAGCTGCAGGATCTGGCAGTGGGCTACGGTCATTCGATGTCGAATTACCGTGAAGAGAAGCGGGTCGTCTTCCACAAGAGCATGGGCCCGCTCATCTCCGCCGAGGAGATGTCGCGCTGCATCCACTGCACCCGCTGCGTGCGCTTCGGTCAGGAGATCGGGGGCATCATGGAGCTGGGCATGGCCGGGCGCGGCGAGCACTCGCAGATCCTCAGCTTCCTGGGCCATTCGGTCGACTCCGAGCTGTCGGGCAACATGATCGATATCTGCCCGGTCGGCGCGCTCACCAGCAAGCCGTTCCGCTATTCGGCCCGTACCTGGGAACTGACCCGTCGCCGCTCGGTGGCCCCGCACGATTCGCTGGGCTCCAACATCGTCGTGCAGGTCAAGCACGATCGCGTCAAGCGCGTGCTTCCCTTCGAGAACGAGTCGGTCAACGAGTGCTGGATCTCGGACCGTGACCGCTTCTCGTATGAGGGCCTGGAGGCGGCCGACCGCCTGCAGGTGCCGATGATCAAGCAGGACAACGAGTGGCGCGAGGCGTCGTGGGAGTCCGCACTGGACTACGTGACGCACGCGCTGGCCGACATCGCGCAGAAGCATGGGCCCGAGTCCATCGGCATGCTGCTTTCGCCGACCTCCACGCTGGAGGAGCTGTACCTGGGTGGCGCGCTGATGCGTGGCCTGGGCAGCGAGAACGTCGATTTCCGGCTGCGGCAGACCGACTTCTCCATCGACGCCGCCCGCGCCGGCGTGCCCTGGCTGGGCCACGCCATCGACGAGGTCGATTCCTTCGACACGCTGCTGATCATCGGTTCGTTCCTCCGCAAGGACCATCCGCTGCTGTCGGCACGGGTTCGTCATGCTGCCAAGAATGGCACGGCCGTCCATTCGCTCAACGGTGTGGCCGAGGACTGGCTGATGCCGATGGCCGGACAGCAGGTGCTGGCGCCGCACCGCTGGCTCGATCACCTGATCGAGGTGCTGGTGGCCTGTGCCCGCCAGGGGGGCCAGTCGGTGCCGCAGCCGTATGGCGAGGTCGAGCCCTCCGAGGCCGCCAAGGCACTGGCTACGGCGTTGGCCGAAGGCGAGAAGCGGGCCATCTGGCTTGGCAATGCCGTCGTCCAGCATCCGCAGCACGGTGCCATTCTGCAGGTGGTGCAGGCCATCGCCCAGCTCACCGGCGCACACTTCGGTGTCATCGGCGAGGCGTCCAACTCGGTGGGCGGCTATCTGGCCACCGCACTGCCGGTCGTCGGCAGTTCCGGGCTGGACGTGGTGCAGATGCTGGCTCAGCCGCGTCGCGCCTATCTGCTGCACGGCATCGAGCCCATGCTCGACATCGCCGATGCCGTGGCTGCCCGTGCCGCCCTGAAACAGGCCGACACGGTGATTGCGCTCACGGCCTACGCTTCGCCCGACCTGATGGAACTGGCCGACTGCCTGCTGCCCATCGCCCCGTTCACCGAGACGGGCGGTTCCTTCGTCAACTGCGAGGGCCGGCTGCAGAGCTTCAACGGCGCCGTGCGTCCCGCCGGCCAGACCCGGCCGGGCTGGAAGGTGCTGCGCGTGCTGGGCTCGCTCATGGGCATCCCGGGCTTCGATTTCGAGAGCGTCGAGCAGGTGCGCCAGCGGGCGCTGGCCGGCGCGATCGAGCCTGTC
>ERZ772946.278-NODE-278-length-21820-cov-106.851_pt1 | contig 21820 bp, 17 predicted proteins | sample MGYA00511680_ERZ772946 | MGnify/ENA primary metagenome ERZ772946 (study PRJEB29015, sample SAMEA2737918) | human oral metagenome | biome: human oral; feature: human-associated habitat; material: dental | place: China | collected 2016 ... | reverse complement strand
CCTGGATCAGCACTGGCGAGGACGTCTGTCATGCCGCCCAGTGTAGGTCGGACGGGGTACAACGGCAGTCGCCCACCCCATTCTGAGTCTGTGGGGAGGCTCTCCCTGAGATACTCGACGACTCTGTCAGTGCTTGGACGTGAGCCTGCTGGCGGCCGCGGGGTCGACCAGCACCAGGGCGTCGTCGTGGCGCTGCATGACGGTGGCCGGCCAGTCGGGGCTCACCTCGCCCTCCACGAGCTGGGCAATGGCCTCGGCCTTGCCCTCTCCGGTGGCGATGAGGACGAGCTTGCGGGCCTCCATGATGGTGGCCAGCCCCTGGGTGATGCAGTGGGTGGGGACCGCGTCGACGTCGCCGTCGAAGAAGCGGGCGTTGTCTCGGCGGGTCTGCTCGTGGAGCTCGCCGACGTGCGTGCGCGAGTCGAGGGCGCCACCGGGCTCGTTGAATCCGATGTGCCCGTCGGAGCCGATGCCGAGGATCTGCAAGTCGCAGTAGCCGGCGGCCGCCATCTGCGCCTCGTAGTCCCGGCAGGCCGCCTCAAGATCCTCACTCAGCGCGTCCGGTCCGTGCAGGGCACCGGGACGCATGTCGACGCGGGAGCGCAGGTTGGTCTCCATGAAGGTGGCGTAGCGCTCCGGGTGCCCGGCGGGCAGGCCGACGTACTCGTCGAGCATGAAGCCTGTGACCTCGGCGAAGCTGATGCGTCCGGCGGCACAGCGAGCGGCGAGCTCATCGTACAGGGGCAGGGGTGAGGACCCGGTGGCGGTCCCCAGTACGGCTGCCGGTTTGTCCGTCAGCAGCGCCTCGATCTCGTCGGCCGCCCGCAGTGCGAGCGCCTGAGCGGAGTCCAGAATGACAAGCTGCACGGTGATGTCCTCTCTGACATAACGACTGGATGTTCTGAGTCTACTGACCTCTGTGAGCCGCTGCATTCTTGAGCGACTTTACAGCAATCCTATCCCGATTTGTCAGAATCGATCAGCCCATGACGGTGTGACCGCCATGATCACACCGGCTGAGCGTGCCCCGACCACGTGTGGATCACTGCAAGAACCTGGGGACCGCGCCGGTCCAGCAGCCGCCCCCCGAAGACAATGCCTCCCCAGAGCGTCAGAGCGCACCAGACGATCCCCAGGCCGAACGCGCCCCACCCCCACCACTGCGAGTCCCAGACGACGCCGTAGATCGCCGCCCCCAGGACGGGTGAGCAGACGGCCAGGAGAACCAGGATCGCCACCATCTGGATGATCGCAGCGAGAAAAGCCGTTCCCGAAGTCCGCGAGCGCATGGGGCTGTCTCCGGGAGCCACCGTCTCGTAGGGCACGAGGACGCTGGTGAGGCAGGACCACGCCAGCGCACAGCCGTAGAGGGCCAGACAGGCGCCGGTGACGGCCGGAAGCGTCTCCCAACGGCCGGTCCACAGACTCATGAGCACCTCGACGGCGAGCAGCATGGGGACCTGCCACAGAGCCGCTCCGACAACCCGTCCCAGGCGGTCGTGCGCTCCACTGATCCCGGCGCTGATATGACTCCACAGCGCGGTGGAGTCCATACCCAGGTCGTCATGGATCGCCCAGCCCACGAACACGGCCAGAGAGGGCGCCATGAACAGCAGCATGGCCGGGGCGTGGCCGATGGCGAAGCCGGTCTCCATCCGATGCCCGTCGATGGTGAAGACGAGTCGACTGGAGTTGAGAGCGGGAACCAGGACGAGGACCACCGGCATGAGCAGGACGGCCAGGAACTGGACCAGATACCTGGGATCGGTGCGCCAGTAGCGCAGACTGCGGGCCGCCACGGCGGCTGCGGGCCGCGGTATCAGGGAGCCGAGTCTACGGGCCCAGGGGAGGACGTCGATCTGGTCTTCGGCCTGCGGATCGCAGTGCCCGTCTGCGCTGTGCGAGGAGTAGGCGCGCGTGCGAGTCTGCGATGTCCCCGGAGAGGTCATCACCCTGCCCACCACGCGTTGCCACAGGGGAAGCAGGGCCACGGGAATGATCCAGGACCCGACCGTCAGAGCCAGAGCAGGCAGCACCGAACCGGTGGCCATGAGCCCGGGAGCGGCGAAGGCCCAGCCGAAGGGAGTCAGTCCCAGTGCTCGGGCAACGGCTTGGAGCCGCTCGAGGGAGCCGGCGATGTCGTCCCCGATGAGCCTGGGAATGAGGTTGGGAAGCTGCGTGGCCGCCAGGAAGGTCAGGAAGGCAATGATCGCCGTCGTCTCTCGTCCGCGACGGGAGGAGGAGATGCCCGCGGCCGTCACTACGATGCGGGAGACGATGACGCAGGTGGCCAGAGCGGCCGGAGCGCACAGCAGCGCCAGAAGCGCCGCTAAGAACCGGCCCGCCACCAGCCAGGTGAGAACCGGGACGAGACAGACGACTGCCGTCAGGCAGCCGGGGATGCCGAGGATTCCTGCGGCCAGCAGCCCGGCGGCCAGCCCTCGGGACGGAGCGGTCCAGGCGGCCATGGCTCGGGGATCCAGGGTTGAGTCGACCCCGGTGACGAGCAGCGGCACCAGCGCCCAGCCGACCACCAGCAGCGCCCCGAGGGAGCCGAGCACCAGCGCAGCCACACGGGGATCGGCGCTCAGCCCCAGCCCGACGGCGCCGGCCAGCACCATGGCGAGGGCTCCCAGCCCGTACAGGACTCCCAACACGGTTCCGACGATGGCCCAGACGTTCTTGGTCAAGGCGTTGAGGGTCAGACGCCATTTCAGCTTGATGAGGGTCGCAACCATGACAGCCCCTTCGTTCGCACCTGGGCCCCCACCAGCTCGGTGAAGCGCTGCTCGAGGTCGGCCCCGGCGGCGACCTGCTCCGTCGTCCCCGCAACGACGACTCGGCCGGCGTTGATAATGGCCACGTGGTCGCACAGGCGCTGCACAGTGGCCATGACGTGGCTGGAGATGACCACGGTTCCTCCGGCAGCGGCGTAGTCCCGCAGAATCGCCTGAATCGTCTGCGCCGAAATCGGGTCAACGGCCTCGAAGGGCTCATCCAGGACCAGGATGGAGGGCGAGTGCACCATGGCGCAGGCCAGGTGAACCTTCTTTCGCATACCCGCCGAGTAGTCGGCCACCAGTGTGGTGCCGGCCTCCCACAGCCCCAGAACCTTGACCAGCTCGGTTGCCCGGGGCACGACGACGTCGCGCTCGAGCCCGCGCAGGAGGCCGGAGTAGGTGACGAGCTCAAGACCGTTGAGACGGTCGAAGGTTCGCAGGCCGTCGGGCAGAACTCCCAGAAGAGCCTTGGCCCGTAGCGGTTCGGCCCATACGTCGACGCCGTGGACCAGTGCCCGACCGGCATCGGGACGCAGCAGGCCGGTGGCCATCGACAGGCTGGTTGTCTTCCCGGCCCCGTTGGGGCCGACGATGCCGTAGAAGCTGGAGACGGGGATATCGAGGCTCAGCCGATCCACCGCGACTTTGCGATCGAAGGTCTTGACCAGTTCCACCAGCTGGAGCGCCGGTACGGAGGCAGGACTGGGCGGGGCCCCGGCCAGCGCGCCGACTGTGGGAGAGCCGTCGGGCTGATTCTCTGCGGACGTGAAAGCAGACATGTTTCCACTGTAAGAACGTCCGCTTGTTCAGACCTCCATCGACAGGAGGAGATCGGAGATTCCCGCCTCCTCCCGCGGCACCGTCCCCTGAGCATCATCAGTGACATACCGGCCATGGCATCCTGCGCAAGGATCGAGCACCAGGCATCATCAGAAGCACTTAGAACGATTCCGGTCCGCCACTGCGCGTCTGGGCAGCGACGGACCGGAATCAGGACATCAGGGGCACGGCCCCACGTATCACTCGGCGACAGCCTTCTTCAGCGAGGAGCCGACGGTGACCTTGACACCGTAGCCGGCGGGGATCTGGATCTCCTCACCGGTGCGGGGGTTACGGCCGGTGCGTGCGGCACGCTCGACGCGCTCGATACCCATGAGGCCGGTGATCTTCACGGCCTCACCCTTGGCGACGTTCTCAACGAGGACATCCTGGAAGGCTCCCAGGAAGGCGTCGGCGTCGGTCTTGGTCAGGCCGGCCTTCTCGGCGATGGCGGCGATGAGCTCGGTGCGGTTGACGGACATGTCTTCCCTCTCGATCGTGGACGGACACCCTTGTGTGGTGCCACTTCTGGCAACGCTACGCATAAAACCTTGGGTTTGTCAGGTCAGACCGGAGTGTCGCGCTGGATAGCGAGTAACAATTCGCACATTCGCACCCCATCAGTCACATCCGTCACATAAGGAGCAAGCCGCGGAACGACGCCGTTCTGCGGGCCCTTCCGGTCACCCCTTCCTCAGAGCGCCGGGCAGGGCACCTGCGAACCACGACGTGATAGTGGTCGGGTGAGTGATCGCGGTACCGACGACGACGGCGAAGGCACCATGCTCCATGGCGGCCGCCGCCTGCGCGGGGGTGTGGACCCGCCCTTCGACGACGAGCGGAATCTCCGCAATACCGGCGACCTGGTCGACGAGCTCGAGGTCGGGGCCCTCGGTCTTGGGTCGCTCCCCGGTGTAGCCCGCCAGGGTGGTCCCCAGGACGTCGACCCCTGCGTCCTGTGCGGCCTTGGCATCGTCCAGGGACCCGCAGTCGGCCATGATGAGGACCTCGGGGCGGGCCTGTCGGAGGCCCTCGACGGTCTGGGCGAGGCTCAGTCCGTCGGGACGGGGTCGCCGAGTGCCGTCCAGCGCCACGATCTGGCTCCCAGCGGCAGCCACGGCGATGGCGTGGGTGAGGGTGGGGGTGATGAAGACTCCTTCGTGCCCCTCCTTCCACAAGCCGATAACGGGCACGTCGACGTGCTGGCAGATGAGGGCCAGATCCGCCAGTCCCTGTGCGCGGATGCCGACGGCGCCGCCTGCCACGCAGGCCTGGGCCACTTCGTCCATGGTGCGGGGGTCGCGCATCGGCTCCCCCGGATAGGCCTGGGCGGAGGCGATAAGTCCTCCCCGCAGGCGCTCCAGAACGGGATGGAGACCCGCGGAGGCGGCCTGCTCGTCGGTGAACGAGTGCGATGGTGACTGATCGGTCATTGGTCTGTCCTGTCTGATGTCGCCTTAGGGCGATGGTTGTCGTTAGTTCTCGGCCAGGGCGAGGGCCCCACGGGCCGCGCCGACGATCGGCGCGGTGGTCCCCAGGGTGGCGGGAATGATCTCGATGGACGCCAGGGGGTCGATGATCTCTGCGGCGAAAGTCCGTCTCAGGGGCCCCCACCACAGGTCGCCAGCTCGGGCCAGACCGCCGGAGACGACCACGACGTCGGGGTCGATGACGGTGACCAGGCCCGCCAGAGCCCTGCCCAGGCAGGCCGCCGAGTCGCGGTAGACCCCCTGGGCGATGCGGTCTCCCGCGGCTGCGCGCCTCTCCACCTCGCGGGCGTCGGGGACATCCGGGTCTCCCCCCTTGGCCAGGTATCGGCGGTGGATCTGCGGGCCGGCGGAGACGCCCTCGAGATGTCCCGGCCTGCCGCAGGTGCAGGGCTCCCCCTGCGCACCAGGAACGGGCACGTGACCGATCTCGCCGGCAACGTGGTGAGCGCCTCTGCGGGTTCGCCCCTCGATGACGAGGGCCCCGCCGACGCCGGTGCCCACCGCAACCATGAGGACGACCTCGGCCCCGGCGCCGGCACCAAGCCACGCCTCTCCGGCGGCGTAGGCATCGACGTCGTTCTCGACGTGGACCGGCAGCTCTCCCAGACCCGCGGCGGCAAGCCTTTCCCGCACACCTGCGGCGACGCTCGTTCCGGCCCAACCGGTGATGGCGTCGGTGGCGGACAGGATCGTTCCGCGCTCGACGTCGACGACGCCGGCGGTGCCGATGCCGACCGCCGTGATCGGCACGGCTCTGGCTGGAGCCCGGCGGGCACCCGCCGCGACGACCTCCTGCACGAGGACGCTGATGGAGTCGAGCATGGCGGCCGGGCCGTCGTGGGCCGGGGTCGGGCAGGAAGCCACCGGCCCTTGCAGAGCCCCATCGGCGCCCACCAGGGCCGCGGCCATCTTGGTGCCGCCGAGATCGAGCCCGACCACGAGCGGAACCGCATCGGGGGGCGCGGGGTTCAAGGGGGTGAACGAGAGGACATCCTGGCTCATGGGGCTCTCCAAAATGGTGTGCGGCACGGGTGCACTGGTGCTTAAGGAAGGGGACCGATGGTCCGCGGGGCGAATGCTGCTCGAGGCCGCCGGAGCGCGCCCGGCCGCATGCCGGCCGTGGCAACCGGCGGCTGTGCGCCGCCCTTCGTCGTGGCGAGGGGCGGCGGGCACGTATCCGCCGGGGCTCCAGGGCCGGGATTTCAGATCAGACCCTGTGCCCTGACGATCTCAAGGACCGCGTCCTTGGTCTCGCCCTCGAGCGCCTTGACCGGGAACGCCATCTCGTTGGTGGCGATGATTCCGATCGCCTCCATCGCGGTCTTGAAGGCGCCAATGCCGGTGGCGTCGGCGGAGCGTCCCTGGGGCACGAAGACGATCTCGAAGCCCGCGCAGATCTCGTCCTGGATACGACGCACCTTCTCCCACTCGCCTTCGCGAGAGGCCCTCCACATCTCGGCGTAGCGGACCGGGTCCACATTGCCGTAGCCGGGGACGAGTCCGTCAGCGCCCAGGAGGAGCATGCCGTCGACGACGCACTCGTGGCCGGTCAGGAGCGCCAGCGGGTGCCCTGCCGCCTCGTTGGCTGCGACGAGCCTGCGGAAGGCGACGTCGTTGCCGGAGGAGTCCTTGACACCGGCGATGACGCCCTCCTTGCCCAGTTCGACAAGCAGGTCCCGGCCGAGCTTGGCGCCGCCCAGACGCACGGGCACGTCGTATGCGAAGACGGGGACGTCGATGGCCGCGGCGATGGCGCGGAAGTGGGCCTTGATCTCTTCGGCGTCGTTGAGCGCGTAGAAGGGGCAGGTGGCCACGATGGCTTGGGCCCCGAGCGCAACGGCGCGCCGTGCCTGGTCGATGATGCGGTGGGCGGTGGTGTCAATGGCCCCTGCGAGCACCGGTACCCGGCCCGCGGCCTTCTTGACGACGCGCTCGATGACGGCGTCGCGCTGGGAATCGGTGAGGTAGGCGACCTCTCCTGAGGACCCCAGGGCGAACAGGCCATCGACACCCCCGATGATGAGGTGCTCAACGACCTTGTCCAGGCTGTCGAGATCGACCTCGCCCTCGGCGGTGAAAGGGGTGACAACCGGCGGGATGACGCCGGTGAAACGGTTGTCCATGTGGTGTCTCTCTTCATTGAAAGGTTATCGGACGTCTGACATCTGACGTCGATGGATATTGTTGCAGATGTCCCCGCTCCGCGCCACCCCGGTGCGTACGACGCACGATCACCTGCGTCGTAGGCATCGGGGCGGCAAGAGGCGGGACTGGGGGTGGGCCGCAGGAGGGGCTACTTGACAGAGCCTTCCGAGAGTCCGCCCGAGATGTGCCTCTGAATGACCATGAAGAAAACGACCGAGGGGACGATCACGATCACGGAAGCAGCCATCATGGCTCCCCAGTCGAGAACCTCCGACCCCTGGAGAGAGTAGAGGCCGACTGCGACGGGCATCCTGTCCGACTCGGTGATGAACAGGAGCGCATAGAGGAACTCGTTGAAGGTATTGATGAAGGTGTACACAGCAGTTGCCACGATCCCTGGGAGGATGATAGGCACCGAGATCTGCCAGAACACCCTGAAGCGGCTTGCCCCATCAACGGCGGCCGCCTCCTCCACCCCGATGGGAACCGTCTGGAAGAACCCGATGAGCATCCAGATCGCATAGGGGATCGAGAACGAGAGATAGGCGATGATCAGACCGATATAACTGTTCATGAGCCCGAGCTTGACCATGGTGATGGTGTATGGGATGGCGAGCAGAATCGGCGGGAACATATAGGTTCCAATGAGGATCTTGGTCAGCTGCCTGCCGACGCGCGGGAAGAATCTCACGATCCCGTAAGCGCCAAGCATGGAGACCACGACAGCGATGACTGTCGAGCAGCCCGCGATCAACAGCGAGTTCTTCAGATTCGTCAGGAACCCGATCTCCTGAATCACCTTGCGGTAGTGCTCGAGCGTCGGCGAGCTCGAGAACAGCTGCAGCGGGTTCTGCGCGAGCTCATGAGAGGTCTTGAAAGATGAGGAGATGACCCACACGAGTGGGAACACCGCAATAAAGGCAGCGACGATGAGGAGGAGGTACACGCATACCGTACCCCACGGACTACGACCAGCGCGTCGCATGATTCAGCCCCTTTCCTTTTCCCAGCGGTTGAGCATCCTGAAGGCGGCGAAGGCCAGAACCAGCAGGAAGATGAGCAGCAGGATCGTCACCGTGGAGGCGACACCGAGCTGGCGCAGGTTCCAGCCCTCCTGGTAGGCGAAGATCGGCAGTGTCGTGGTCCTCTCCCCCGGGCCTCCTCCCGTCAGGAGGAAGAGCATGTCGAAGTTGTTGAAGATCCAGATGGTGCGCAGGATGACCAGCAGCCCGATGACCTCGCGAATATGTGTCAGCGTGATGAATCTGAATCTCTGCCATCCGGAGGCGCCGTCCACCATCGCGGCCTCGTACTGCTCCTGGGGAATGGTCTTGAGGGCGGAGAGGATATTCACCATGAACATCGACGCGCCGAACCAGATGTTGATGAACAGTGCGATCCAGAAGGTCGTCGTGGGGTTGCCCAGCAATGCCGTGTTTTTATCGGTCAGACCGAGAGACGTCAGGAGATTGGGAAGGAATCCATAGACGTCATTGAGGATCCACTTCCAGGCGAATGCAGTGATAATGGCCGGAAACGCCCAGGGGACAATGAGGAGCGTTCGGAACAGCCCTGATCCACGTGGGACCCGGTCCAGCGCGAGAGCCAGTACCATGCCCACTGCGAGCTGACCGATGATCGAGGCGGCGGTCCATTTAATCGATACTCCGAATGCGTTCCAGAAGCTGGAGGATCCGAGCAGGTCGGTGTAGTTGGAGAGTCCCACCACATGGTAGCTGGTGCGTAAGAGGTTCTTGTCCGTGAAGGAATACCAGATGCTTGAGAGGACCGGGTATATCAGCAGGGCAAGAACGACGATCATCGACGGTGCTACAAAGCAGACGCCCGTCCAATTCATTCGTTTGATGCGTGTCATGAGTTCACCTTTCGGACTGGGTGGCGGGGACGAGATCCCGGCCCCGCCACTGCACCGACTCACTTGATGCTGGCTCCTGCGGCCTTGAACGCCTCATTGAGCTTCTTCTCGCAGTCCTTGGCGGCGGTCTCGACGTCGCTCCCGTCGATGATGATCGAGTGGTACATCTTCTCGATGAGGCCCTGGCCGGTGAGTACACCGGCCTGGACGAGCGGCCCCTTCTCCATCCCGATCGCGCTGCCGACGTCGACCTGGTCCTGGATCACCTTGATCGAGTCCGAGTACTTCTGGATGGTCTCGTTACCCAGGTAAGTGGAGTCCTGCGAGATATCGCTGAGAACGGGCAGCATCCCGCCGGGAACCGAGTGGAGGAACTCGATGTACTTGTCCTTGGTGAATAGGAACTCCAGGAAGGCCTTGGCCTCCCGCTTGACCTTGGATGCCTCCCACACCACCAGGGGCACGTTCGACACCTCGGCCGGGTAGTTGACCGGGTCGGTGGCCTTCATCCTGGGAAGCGGCGCCGCGGCGATGGAGTCGACCAGATCGGGGCGGTTGGTGGCCACCCCGGAGATGTGGAATCCGGAGTTGAAGTCGAAGGCGGTCTTGCCCTGGTAGAAGAGCGTCGCCTGATCGAGGACTGCGTAGTCGAGCGACCCCTCTGGGGAGACCGACTTGTACAGGTCCGTCCAGTACTTGATGCCGTTCAGGGCCGGCTCGGAGGTCAGGTTCGCCGTACCGTCGTCCTTGAGCAGTCTCTGGCCCGCGGAACGGACGTAGAAGTTGAGGTAGCGGGCCCCCAGCATGTCTCCCGTTCCCAGGGGCACGGAGAGCCCGTAGAGGTCATCAGATTTTCCGATCGCCTTGGCCGCAGTGGCCAGCTCATCCCAGGTCGTCGGAACCGACAGCCCCTTGGACTGCAGGACATCCGTGCGGTACCACATGACCTGAGCGTGGGAGTAGATGGGTACCGAGTAGGACTTTCCGTCCGACTGCCCCTCGGCGAGCGCCGGCTTGGGGAAGCGGTCGCGGCCGATGGAGTCGATGACCTTGTCGAGCGGAACCAGGGCCTCGGAGTTGATCATCTCCACGACGTTGTTGGGCAGCGCGGTGGAGATGTCCGGCACCTGTCCGGCGGTCAGTCCGGTGGTCCACTTGGTGTTGAACTCGGACCAGGAGAACTGCTCGATCTTGACGGTGACGTCCGGGTTCTTGGTGTGGAACTCCTCGGCCATCTTCTTCATCCAGTCGGCACGCGGTCCCTGGGTGAAGGACGACCACATGGTGACCGTTCCGCGCAGCGGTCCGGTCTCCTCATCCTCCGAGGAGCTCTGGCCGCCGCATGCGGCGAGCGCCCCGCAGATTCCGACGCCTCCAAGGATCATGAAGCTGCGACGGTTGAAGGCTGGCGATGGGTGGGACGGGACGGGGGTGGACGGGGTCATGACGGTTCTCCTTTGAACGGGCGATGGAATGGGGATGGTTGAGTGGTGTGAGACGGATCGAGGCGTTGGCTTCATAAGCGCCCGTCCTGATCCGCGGTGGTGTGCGGCTCGATGGATTCGACATCGGCGTCGAACCAGCTCAGGGGAATGCGCGAGAAGTAGAGGCCCTGGCACTCGTTCTCCCAGAGGATCCCGATTCTTCCGTCGGGCAGCGCGCACATGCACTGGTAGACGTAGTGACCGGGGTTGAAGGTCCGTGAGCGCCTCCAGGTGCGTCCTCCGTCAAGGCTGAGTCGAATGACACCGCACCCTCGAAACGGGAGCATGAGCGAGGCGTTGGCGAAGACGATGCGGTCCTCCCCCTCGGCCGAGGGCAGGCAGATGGCGTTGGGTTGGCACCAGATCTCGGGAAGATCCTCATCGAAGTCGATCGGCCCCCAGGTCTGCCCCGCGTCATGGGACTCGGAGACGGCGACACGGCCGCACGGATGCTGGTTGCGCATGTACAACACGAGCGTTCCGTCCCGACGCTCCACGACTGCGGCCTCGTGCAGGGACCAGGTCTCATCGACGAAGGTCCGCGGGTCGAGCTCTCCATCGGGAGTCCGCCTGCCGTCGTTGGGGCCGTGTCCCAGGTTCCAGGTCTCGCCGTGGTCGTCGGAGTAGGCCACGGTGGCGCACATCGCCAACCAGTTGCCGTCATTGTTGAAGTAGAGGGGTACTACGAGGCGTCCAGGACGGGGACCGTGGCGTAGGGCGATGCCGTTGCCCGGGCAGGTGCCCAGGAATCTCATCCACGGCTGCTTCAGCTGGGGGTTGAGATCCCGCGGTTTGCTCCATGTGACACCGTCATCGTCGGAATGGGCGATCTGCAGGTAGCTGGTGGGGATGGCCAGGAGGCTCTCGGCCGGGTCCGCACCGGGGGCCAGCTCGAAGTTCCCGGCCGGGTGGCCGTCGCGGAGCACGGTTCCGTCATCCTCGATCCGGAACTCGGTAGCCTGCCCGTCGATCGTCGTCACCTTCCCGTCCGCCTCAACGACGTAGCGTCCGTCGTCAAGGTCCCGCAGGAGCCTTCGCCCCTGCTCATCGAATCCGGTCGACGCCCAGCAGTTGGGCTGCCCTATCCCGCCGGGGAAGTGATCGATGAGAACGTGGATCCTCCCCGTGTGCGGATCCTGAACCATGCAGGAGTCGATCACCGACGAGGCGTCCTCTCCGCTTCCCGGGCAGTCGATCACGGTGTGCGCCGGTTCCCAGCTCCGCCCTCCGTCGAGGGATCGGCGCACGACGAAGTTGATGTCGTTGGGAGAGTCGTTGGCGCTGGAGACGCGCTGGTCCGCCCCGGCCAGGATGGTGCCTGAGGTCAGGGTCAGGAGGGACGGGATCCGGTAGGACGCAGAGCCGCGGTAGCCCCGGTCGAAGAGCGCATCGGTCTCGATCGGCTCGATCTCGCACAGACGCTTGATCTGGGCGTCGCTGAGGGCGTAGTCGTAGAGACCCGCACGCTGCACCTCTCCGGACAGGCGCACGCCATCGCAGTCCTGGCCGACGACGATCTCGTCGAGCCCTTCGACCTCGCCGAGGAAGAACTCGCCGGGAGCGTGCTTCTCGCGGAATCCATCGACGTAGACGTCGACGGCACCGTGCCCCACGGTGACCACGACCTCGTGCCAGTCGCCATCACTCCACGCGCCGTCGGCTTGGACCTCCCTGCGTTCACCCGTCGCGCTCACGCAGGTGTAAGTGATCCCCTCCGGCCCCACCGTCACGGAGAGCTGCTCTCGCCCGAGCCCACTGGCCGCGAATAGGGCTCCTTGCTGCATGCGACCACGCACCCGGAAGCGCAACCAGACCGAGCCATGCCGGGCGTGGCAGAAGCGGGTGACGTCGTAAGGGCTCAGACGGTTGGCGGCGAACTCGACCAGCGGCTGCACGCGCCGTGACAGGGCCAGGACCTCCCGCGAGGTCAGCACCTCTGGGCGCACCCTGAACGCGGTGATCTCTGGACTGTCGCCCTGACCCAGTATCGCCTGCGTCAATCCCGGGAGATCCTTGAGGAAGGCCGTGGTGGTACCGCAGAAGGCCTGGTAGCCATCGACGTAGAGCCGAGTCCCGGCGGAGTCGACGGTCACGACGGCACTGTGCCAGCGTCCGTCGTCGAGTGAGCGTATATCCTCGGCCTCCAGCTTATTCCACTTGCCCGGAACCGCAGCCTCGTACACGAGCGACGACCCGACGATGCGCATCTCGAGAGAGCGCGCATCGGACCCGCGCAATAAGAACAGGTTCCCGTCGGACCTCGACCTGAACTCAAAGGAAATGCTCCCCGTCTCAGCCTCGAGGATTTCTTCATCAAGCCGCATCGCGGCACACACCGACCCCATGACACTTCACCTTTTACTCTAAATAAGACACAGAGGCCCCCATCACTCATCGATCTGCTCGAAAGACCCGCCAGCCAACACCGTAATGAGCCGGATGGATACATCGAGAATGCACCCGACAAAACATATCGATCTTTCATGATCGAGCACATATCGGGGCGCGCATCACCTCATGGACAACAATGAGGCGGGCCGCAGGCAGCGGTTCCTTCCGTCTTTCAGGCGGGCACCGGCTTCAACCGGCCATCAAGAGCGAATTAAAGAGGGCCCCCGACCCTCGCGCACGACGGACTGACGACGTGCAGTCGTGGTCACACGCCACGGCGCTGCGACATACATAGGACCCTCCTTCACATGCAACATCTTTGTTGACGGCCGTACCGGCACGACCGGCTCCTCACTGAACCGATATAAGTAATCTACTCGACATGTGACCTGGAAGTCAATCCCCGAGGGTGCCGAATTCACACCATCATGACGATCTATTTTTCTCATAGTCACCAATTCCCATATTCCCTGTCCACCATATGAGCGCCTATCGCACACGTGAGGGGCGGACCCGATTGGGTCCGCCCCTCACGAAGAAGCCAATGCATCAAGAGGCACTCGAGCGATGACCGCTCACACGTCGAGCAGCGAGGGCACCGCCGCCAGGAGGGTGCGCGTGTACTCCTCCTGGGGGTTGTTGAAGATCTCCTCGGTGGTGTTGAGCTCGAGGATCTTGCCGAAGTACATAACGGCGATCCGGTCGGACACGTAGCGCACCGTATTGATGTCGTGACTGATGAACACCAGTCCCAGCCCCAGGGATGCTTTGAGATCCTGGAGGAGGTTGAGCACCTGGGCTCGCACGGAGACGTCCAGGGCGGAGGTCGGCTCATCGGCCACGATGATGTCCGGGTCCAGCGCCAGCGCTCGGGCGATGGCGACGCGCTGGCGCTGACCGCCGGAGATCTGCCGGGGCAGCACATTGAGGGCACTGGGAGGCAGCCCCACCAGGTGGAGCAGGTCGCGCACGCGCGCCTCGCGTTCCTTGGGCGTTCCGATCCCGTGAACGTTGAGCGGGTCGATGAGCGTATCGTGCACGATCATGCGCGGGTTGAGAGCGGTCGCCGGGTCCTGGAAGACCACCGAGATACTGCGGCCCAGCTCGCGACGGTCCGAGGCGGAGTGCCCCAGCGGGCGTCCCTTGAAGACGACTTCGCCGGAGGTGACCGGCTGCAGCCCCACCATGACCCTGGCGGTGGTGGACTTGCCGCAACCGGACTCTCCTACCAGCCCCAGCGTCTCCCCACGCTTGACCGACAACGAGACGTTGTTGACCGCGTGGACCGTATCCGGGTTGAACAGGCCGCCAGTGCGGGACTTGTGGATGACATTGACGTCCTTGAGCTCAACGACCGGCTGGTCCTGGCTCCAAGAGGTCGATGCAGAGGTGTTGGACGGCATCAGTGCTTCTCCTTCGCGAGCAGAGCCTCGAGCTCAGGGGTGATGGCGTAGCTGTGCTCGGTCGTGCCAGGTACGGGCTTGAGCACGGGACGGGTGTCCAGGCCGACCGTCGGGTGAGCCGATCGAGGCGCGAAGCGGTCGCCCTTGACGAACTCGCTGGGCGAGGGGACCACGCCGCGTACCTGGTGGAGCCGCTTGGAACCGGCTTCGATAGAGAGCACGGCACCCAGAAGGCCCCGGGTGTACTCGTGAACGGGGTTGGACAGCAGCTCACTGGTGGGGGCCTGCTCGACCACCTGGCCCGCATACATGACGGTGATGCGGTGAGCCAGCTTGGCCACCAGCGCCAGGTCGTGTGAGACGAAGACCATCGCGAAGCCCAGTTTCTCGCGCAACTCGTTGAGCAGGTCGATGACCTGCTTCTGAACGGTCACATCCAGCGCCGTCGTCGGCTCGTCGGCAAGGACCAGCGAGGGGTCGCGCGTCAGGGCCATGGCGATGAGGACACGCTGGCGCTGACCGCCGGAGAGCTCGTGCGGGTAGCTGCGCAGCGTGCGCTTGGGGTCGAGCCCCACCAGCTCGAGGAGCTCCTCCGCGCTGCGGGTACCCCCGCGAGAGGTCAGCTGAGCCATCTGGGTGCGGATGAGCATGGAGGGGTTCAGCGAGGACAGGGCGTCCTGGTAGACCATACTCATCTCGTGGCCGCGCAGGGCGTTGTGCTCGGTCGGCGTCATCTCGAGGATGTTGCGTCCCTTGAACAGAATCTCGCCGGAGAGTCGTGCCGATGGGGGCAGCAGCCCCATGACAGCCATCGAGCTGATGGACTTGCCGCATCCGGACTCCCCGACCAGGCCCATGGTCTCGCCGGGACGCACGGAGAAGGACACGCCGTCGACGATGTTGACATCGCCGTGCTGTTCGGGGAAGGCGATCGAGAGGTTCTTGACCTCCAGGACAGGGTCCTCGCCTGTGTCCTCGTAGACCAGGCGGTCGCGACGGGCCAGCTCGGCCGTCCGCAGGGAGCTGAGCCGGTCGGCCAGAGGAACGTCCTCGGCGGCCGGAGCAACAACACCGGTCAGGGAGCTCACGTTCGTGGTGTCGCCCTCCTTGGCGACGGTGGCGTTGGCGGTCACCGCCTCGGCGGCGTCGTCCCAGGCGTCCAGGGTGTCCTGGGCCTCCATGGCCTCTTCGTCGGCCTGGACATCGGGTTTGGCCTTGATGCGGGGAGAGGCCATCGCATCGGTCAGTCCCTCGGACAGCACGTTGAGGCACAGGGTGGTGATAAGGATGAGCAGGCCGGGGAAGAAGGTCGGCCACCAGTGACCCGACAGGAGCAGCTCCTTGCCCTCGGAGAGCATGTTGCCCCAGGTCGGCGTGTTAACGGACTTGATGCCCGCACCGATGAAGGACAGCGAGGCCTCGAAGACGATCGCGTCGGCCACCAGGACAGTCGCGAACACCATGATCGGGGCGATGCAGTTGCGGGCCACGTGCTTGAGGAGGATCCACGGCACCGGAGCCCCCATCACCTTGGAGGCGGCCACGTAGTCCTCTCCAAACTGGGAGAGGATATTGGCGCGCACCACGCGGGTGAGTTGGGGAATATAGAGGATGGCGATCGAGATGATGATGACCGGCAGCATCGGCAGACGGGTCGACATCGCCGAAACGAGTACGGCGGCCAGAGCGATCCCGGGAAAGGACATGACGACGTCGAGCACACGCATGAGGGTCTCCGCCACCCACTTGCGGGAAGTGGCCGCCACGGCTCCGAGGACGGAGGCCACCAGGAGCGCCAGTCCGGTAGCGGTCAGCCCCACGACCAGGGAGACCCTGGCGCCGTACACGGCGCGGGAGAAAATGTCGCGTCCGGTACCGTCGGTACCGAACAGGTGCGACATCGAGGGAGCCACCACGGGGTCGCTGGCGGTGACCTCGCCGACGCCCTCGATGTAGGAGGTCGTCTTGGTCTCCGCAAGGCCAGTGGCGCCGGGCGAGTACGGGGCGACGACGGGGGCCAGGATGGCGATCAGGGCAATGAGGCCGAGCACGACGATGGCGATCTTGGATCCGAGGGGCAGAGCCTTCCAGCCCTGGAAGCGCAGCCCGGGCCGCGAGGCCTTATCCAGTGTGGAACGGTGCAGCATCAGATGCTCCTGATTCGTGGGTTGACGAGGACGTAGAGCATGTCAACGACGATGTTGATGATGATGAAGGCCAGTGCCACCGTGATGGAGACGCCCTGGACGATGTTCACGTCGTTACGGGTGATGCCCTGGAAGATGAGCTGTCCCATCCCCTTGATGTTGAAGATCATCTCGATGACGACGGCGCCTCCCATGGCGTAGCCGATGCGCAGTCCCAGCACGGTCAGCGGAGTGATGAGCGCGTTGCGCAGCACGTTGCGGGCCACCACGATGTTCTTGGGGATACCACCACCGATGGCGGTACGAACGTAGTCGCGATCGAGCTCCTCGACCATGGCGGTGCGCACCACGCGGGTCAGCGATCCGGCATTGGGAACCGCGATGGCCAGCGCCGGCAGGAAGATCTGATTGAGGTAGGTTGCGGGGTCCTCGCTGAAAGGCACCCACTCGGACACCAGAGCCGGGAAGGCTCCTGTTCCGCCTGGAATATCGGAGAACCACTGGATGAGCAGCAGGGCGAGCCAGAAGGAAGGCGTGGCCAGGCAGGCGATGGAGACGACGCGGATGACCTGGTCCTGCCACTTGTCTCGGTACAGGGCGGCCACGATGCCCAGGATCGTGGCGAAGATGACGGCCACGAAGATTCCGATGAAGGTCAGCTGGAGCGTGATCGGGAAGGCCGCGGCCACCATGTCGGAGATCTTGACTCCGGTGAAGGAGGTGCCGAGGTCGCCGTGGGCCAGGCCCAGGAGGTAGTCCCAGAACCGCTTGAGGAGGGGATCGTTGAGGTGATGGGCGACTCGGTACTGCTCGAGGGCGTCTGCCGTTGCCGACTCGCCCAGCGCCAGACGCGCCGGGTCTGCCGAGGAGAACGACATGACGATGAAGACGAGCAGCGTCACGCCCAGCACCATGACCGGCAGCGCGACCAGGCGCCGTCCGATCAGGCGGATGAGGTTGGACACTGAAATGCTCCTTTGCGTTAGCGTCCTGCCGCCGAGACGGGCGGCTGGGTGGCTCGGCAGCTGCGATGTCAGCTGCCACTCCAATTGTCTGATGTCTGACGTCAGATGGCAAGTCCGCGACGTCTGCTCCGCAGAAGCTCCGGCGACTCGGAAGGCTTGGAAATGGCGCGGGCGGAACGGCCAACCGTCATCGGCTTGCCGCACCGCCCGCGCACAGATCTCAGGACTTGGATGATCCCGTCCCCACGAAGGACAGACCAGTCAGGGAGATCGGCTTGAAGTTCTCCAGCGTCGCGGAGTCGTAGGCCGTCGGGGTCTTGCGGTGGAAGATCGGGTACAGCGGGACTTCCTCGGAGATCTTGTCGAAGGTCTCCTGCCACTTGGCGATCTGCTTGTCACCCTCCAGCTTGACCGCCTCATCGAGCAGGGTCTGGATCGCGGCATGGCTCTCCGAGCCCTTCCAGTGCATGCGGGTCTCGGTCCACACATCACCGCCGTACCACCAGCGCATGAGCAGGTCCGCATCGTTGCCGAAGACCGAGGGGTCGCCGGGCGCAATGAGGACGTCCCACGCACCCTGAGCGGAGTCGATGAAGGAGTAGGCGTCGGCGGACTTCTTCTCGTCGTAGTTGACCGTCACCCCCAGGGCCTCGAGATTCTCACGGATAACGGGCCGCACCGCCGAGAACCAGCCATGGTCCGTACACAGAACGTTGATGGCCGTGATGCCGGCCTCCGCCAAGAGCGACTTCGCCTTGGCCGCGTCCATGGAGTAGACCGTCTTGGCCTTCTTGTAGGCGGGGTGGTTCTCCTGGACGAAGCAGGTCGCCGGCGTTGCCAGCCCGGCCATGCTGGTGTCGCAGATCTTGGCGTAGTCCAGCGCGTAGAGCACGGCCTGGCGCGCCTTGACGTTGGAAAAGGTCGTGTTGTTGAACATGGCGAAGAGCAGGCCGAAGCCCTGCTGAGCCGCCACCTTGACCGGATCCTTGAGCGTCGTGAGGTTCGCGGCCGGAACGGCGTCGATGGCCTGCACGGAGCTGGAGCTCATCGCGTTGGTACGGGTGGTGTCGTCGGGCAGAACCTGCCAGGTCATGGACTTGGCCAGCGCCGGGCGGGGACCGTTGTAGTTGTCATTGCGCTCGAAGACGACCTTCTGGCTGGCTGCGCCATTGTCGGTCATCTTGAAGGGGCCGGACCCGGTGGGGTTCATGTCGAAGGCCTTAGCATCGGCCTCGACGATCGCCTTGGGAACGATCTTGACGACGCTCAGGCGCTCGGCCACGAGCGAGAAGGCGTACTTGAGCTTGATCGTCACTGTGCTCGCATCCTTGGCCTCGACTTTGTCGACGAAGGGCAGGAACTGGGAGTACAGCGACTTGTTAGCCGGATCGAGCACGCGAGTGAAGGAGAAGACGACGTCGTCCGCAGTCACGGCCGAGCCGTCGGAGAACTTCGCGTCCTTGCGCAGCATGACCTCGTAGGTGGTGTCGTCTACCTTCTTGGGCATCTCGGCAGCCAGTGCCGCATAAACCTCTCGGGTTGCCGGGTGAAGCTCGGTGAGTCCCTCCAGAGTGTGCCAGTTGGCGGCGACCGTGAGAGCCGACGACGTCGTCATCGGGTCGTAGCCATTGGTGCCCAGCTCATAGGAAATGCCGGCGGTGATGACACCGTCCTTGTGGGTGACCTCCTGATCGGTGGCCATGGCACTGCCCTTCGCACCACCCGCAGTCTTGGCCTTACCACCGCAGGCCGCCAGGCTGACAGCCAGACCGGCAGCCATTCCGAGGGTACCGGTCAGCCTGATGAAGTCCCGGCGGCTGGAGCCGGCCGGAGTTGTGATCGCCATTGATTCTCTCCTGAAGTCTGACGTCTTATGTCTGACGTTGGTAGGATGACTGTAGCAGAGGTCGGGACGTCCAGACCACTCACAACCTCGCAGGTCAGGACGCTCGACCATCGAAGTTCAACCAGAGGGCGATGGCGTCCAACGAGTAGATTCACACCGCAGTGATCACAATGATTGACAGGGCAAGAACCGTGGCCGACACCGAGAAGAGCAGCACCGTGAGCAGATCACCCGCATCGAGGGCAGCAGGGACTCCACCCAGAAACGAGACGAGCATCACAACAAGCGTGAATGAGGTCGTGATTCCGCACGGCACCTACTCGACACTGACGGCTTCCCCGGTCACCCAGGCGGAGGCCACGATTACCGCGATCAAGGACTTCATCCTGGGAACCGGCCTTCAGGTGGGGGATGCTTTGCCGACCGAGTCGCAGCTGTGCACCGATCTGGGCGTGTCCCGCTCCTCCGTGCGCGAGGCCGTACGCACCCTGGTCGCCCTCGACATCGTCGAGGTCCGCCACGGACACGGCATGTTCGTCGGCAAGGTCTCCATGCGCCCCATGGTCGAGTCCCTCGTCTTCAGAGGCCTGCTCAACCCCGGAGACGACCACCGCGGACTGCGCGACATCGTCGAAGTCCGCATCACCCTCGACAACGCACTGGCCGAACCCGTCACCCAAGCCTGGAAGAACCGCCAAGACACCGAACTCGACCAAATCGTGGCGCAGATGGACACCCACGCCCAAAAGGGCGAACTCTTCACCGAACAGGACCGCCGCTTTCACATGCGGATGCTCGAACCCCTGGACAACCACCTCTTCCTGCACCTGACCGAAGCATTCTGGGCAGTCCACACCCTGACCGTCCCCCTCCTAGGCGCCCCCAGACCCGAGGACATGCTCAGCGCCGCCAAGGCCCACCGAGCCATGCTCCAAGCCGCCCGCGACGGGGACGCCCAGGCCTACCGCCAAGCCACCACCCAGCACTACGCCCCACTACTGGCAGCCCTCACCTAAACCAACCAGCAGCAATCTCCTGCGTCAGGGCAGGATAGGTACCGGCCTGCGCCACGGCCACGATATTGAGTCGCGGATCCTCCGGATGAAGCAGCCTGTCGATCCACAGATCGCGCGCCGCGGTGAGCCCCTGCGCCAGCCAACGAGCATTGACGAACTCCATGGCGTGCGTGCCCCCGGGATAGACATGCAACTCGGCGTCCCCGCCATCTCGCCACACCTTCGAGGCGAAGGCGACGTCCTCGTCGCGGAACACTTCAGCGGATGCCACGGAGATGAACAGCGGAGGCAGCCTGCCCAGCCAAGAGGCGCGGGCGGGAGCCTCATAAGGGGTGACCCGATCTGTACCGCGCCGCTCCCCCAGCGCCGCCTCCCAGGCGACGTTGTTGTACGCCGTCGGCCAGGTCCCGTCGTCGGGATACTGACGCGCCGAGACCGAGCCCTCCCACCCTGGAAGCCCAGTGCGATCATCCAGCATGGGATAGTCCAACAGCCCGCCGAGAACAGCCGGTCCCTGCCGGTCGCGCGCCATGAGCAGCGTGCCGGCGCTCAGTCCACCACCGGCGCTCGGCCCGACGACGACGACGCGGCTCGGGTCGGCACCAAGGTCCTCAGCATGCTCGACCGCCCAGCACAGCGCGGCGTAACAGTCCTCAACGCCGGCGGGCGCCGGATCCTCCGGCGCCAAACGGTACTCGGGGCTGACAATGACACCCCCGTAACGCCGCAGCCACGGGACGATCGTCAACAGACCGTTGAAGCGGCACCCCATGATGCGCCCACCACCGTGCAGTGAGAGGAGCAGAGGACCGGGAGGAGCACCGGCGGAGTCTTGGCAGCGCCGGGCGATCGCCACGCAGAACGTTGTCCCGTCCTCGCGAACGACCTCGGCATCCCGCAGCTCGATATCGGGGTGCCGTCCCAGGAATTCCGCCCGGACCTCGTCGAGGGGCACGCGCCAGCTCGGGATGTTCTGCACCGTCATGCTCCGGAAGACGCCGAGCGGTTCGATGCGCTCGAGCAGGGCGGCGGTCGCACTGTCATAGGGAGGACGGGCGGGGAGCACCGCTTGCGTGTCGGACATACCGCAACTGTCGCACCATGAGCATTATAGGTGCAAATCGCTCACAATCATTCACATCTCCGTGCCGTATGCGGCATATCGGTGTCGGTTGACGCCCGATCGTTCCCTCACCGAACGCACTCCAACCGTCTCACGCGCCGGAAATAATCGGATATGTACCGATGGGCATTCACCAGCGCAAATCCGCCATTAGCCGGACAATGGGGGTATGCAGACGTCCCGCGGTGTCATGTCCGGCCTCACCACCACACCCATGACTCAGTCCTCCACAGCAATCTCCGAGATCAAGAACTACATTCTCGCCAAAGGACTGCAGCCAGGGGATGCTTTGCCGACCGAGTCGCAGCTGTGCACCGATCTGGGCGTGTCCCGCT
>ERZ772946.277-NODE-277-length-21939-cov-72.6994_pt1 | contig 21939 bp, 15 predicted proteins | sample MGYA00511680_ERZ772946 | MGnify/ENA primary metagenome ERZ772946 (study PRJEB29015, sample SAMEA2737918) | human oral metagenome | biome: human oral; feature: human-associated habitat; material: dental | place: China | collected 2016 ... | reverse complement strand
TGACTGATAAAAAGAACCCAAAGTGGGTGCCACAGCTATTGGCGTGGTATGATGTGCATAAACGGGAGTTGCCGTGGCGCGATTGTGGGGACCCTTATAAGATTTGGGTTTCCGAGGTGATGAGCCAGCAGACGCGCATTGAGGCTATGAAGCCATATTATGATAACTGGATGCGTCTATTCCCAACTTTGAAGGATTTGGCAAAGGCTTCCGAAGATGAGGTGGTTCACGCATGGCAAGGGCTTGGTTATTACAGCCGTGCTCGTAATTTACGGCTTGGTGTAAAGGATGTAGTTGAAAATTACGGCGGTATCGTGCCTCATGATCGTAAGACCATGGAGTCCCTAAAGGGCGTAGGTTCTTATACGGCTGGGGCCGTACTATCTATGGCGTACAACGAACCAGAAGCGGCTGTAGATGGCAATGTATTGCGTATCTATGCTCGTTTATATCGCATCTTTGACGATATTTTAAGCACTAAGGGTAAAAAGACTATTACGGCCATCGTGGAGGAGACTTTGCCTCACGATCGACCTGGTGATTTTAACCAAGCCTTGATGGACTTTGGCTCTGCTGTGTGCATTCCAAAAACGCCGCGTTGTGGAGAGTGCCCTATTGTAAATATGTGCGCTGCCTATCAACATGAGGATACAGATAAACTACCAGTACGCATCAAGAAAACTAAGGTAGTAGAGGTGCCTCTGTTTGTAGGTATCTTGCAATATGGGGAGTATTACTTATTGCATAAGCGCCCAAATCGTGGGCTCTTACGGTCCATGTGGGAGTTTCCATCTGTGGAAATGGTATCTGCCTTTGAGGACGGAGAACGAGGCCTTGAGGAATTAGTTAAGGCCCTTGGCTTTGAGTTATCTTTGCAACCAGTACTTGTGAAAGAAATAACACATATTTTCTCTCACCGAAAATGGTTTATGAAAGCATTCCGCGGTGATTTAACGTACACAGGGAATGCGAATAATATATCGATTGCAGATATCCAACAGCAATTGCCAAAGGACTGGATGCTCATCAAGCGTGATGAGTTCTCCGACTATGCTTGGGCGGGTCCTCATGGTAAATTGACGGAAATCGCAAAATGATTTGTAGGAGTAATGAATGAGAATTCTATTTAATATTACTTTTTCTGCCATCCTCCTAATAGGGTTGGTAGGATTTTGGGCTCTATTCCTCAACTTGTGGAAGCCCAAAAAGAAATGGCCTGCCTGGGTGGGCTATATAATCATTATCGGTGCGTGGTTTGCTGCTATCCGATACTATATACTCAATCAAGTGGATTTATATGGTACGATGTACTATCCTTTGATGAATATGTTCCGTACCGAAAGTTACGGATTCCTCTTTGGCGTATTCCTAGCGATTCCTGTATTTATCATACTTAGTCTATTATATTGGACAATCAATAAGATTTGGGGCAAAACACCAGAGGAAAATAGAACGGGGCGTCGCGCCTTCTTTAGAACTGCTGCAACTATAGTGCCGTTGGCTACTATCGGTGGTTCTAGCTATGCTGCCTTTGCGGGTCAACAAGAGGTAGTGGTAACTCATGAAAGCTTTGGCTACACGAACCTACCACCTGGTTTGAAAAACTATAAAATTGTTCAACTTAGTGATATTCATATAGGACCGAGTATCGACTTAGATGACTTTGATGAAATCCTGAAATTAGCGCTTTTACAAAAGCCTAATCGCGTTGTTATCACTGGTGACCTCATTGATAAGCTTGCATGGTTGCCGCAAGTCTGTGAAAGACTGACAACTTTTGCAAAACAAATCCCAGATGGGGTTGACTTTATATTGGGAAATCACGAGTATCATCACGATGTAAATAAGGTCCTTGATGCACTTAAACGAAATACACCTATGAATATTCTCGTGAATAGTAATATTCAAATCATGGGTGGCAAGCAACCTGTATATATTGCGGGTGTTGCGTACGATAACGATCGTAAAAAGGATAACCGGGAAGCCATGATTAACAAAGCTTTATCTGGAATTCCAGACTATGCCTTTGTTATTCTATTGGCTCATCACCCTGAATTCTTTGAAGAAGCCATTGAACGTAAAATTCCGTTGACCCTTTCTGGTCATACTCACGGTGGTCAAATCGTATTCATGGGCATGCCATTAGTACCAACGGGCACACCATATACAAAAGGTCGCTATGTACAAGAACAAAGCGTGTGCTATGTTAATAATGGCACAGGACACTGGTTCCCAATCCGTATCAACTGCCCACGAGAAATTACAGTCATTACATTCTTTGATGGAGTGGCATAATAACTAGAAAGCCCCGATACATAATGTATCGGGGCTTTTTCCGTTCATTTGAGGTATGAGAGGATGTTACAGATATGTCATAGAGATGAGAGAGATTTTATTTCATGCGAACTGCTTCAGCAAATTCGTCTTCTGTCATGAGTTTTTCTTCCAAGATGATTTCTTTAATAGAGCAACCGCGTTTGTACGCTTCTTTTACCACCTTAGCACTCTTATCGTAGCCGATGTATGGTGTTAAGGATGTAGCAATCATGAGGGATTGTTCTACAAAGAAGTTGAGTTTTTCAGGTACGAATTCTACACCGTCGATACAGTGTGTTGTGAACGAATTCATAGCATCTGCAAGGAGGCGACAGCTTTCAACAAAATCATAGATCATGATAGGCATGTACACGTTCAATTGGAATGCACCGCTACCTGCACAAAGCGTCATCGTCGTGTTATGGCCGAATACTTGGGCGCATACCATGGTCAAGGCTTCACATTGTGTAGGATTTACCTTGCCTGGCATGATGGAGGAGCCCGGTTCGTTTTCAGGAAGATGCCATTCGCCATAGCCACAGCGAGGGCCAGAGCCTAAGAAACGAACATCATTAGCGATTTTGAATAGTGTAGTAGCTAACGTATTGAGTGCCCCGTGAGCCATCATGAACGCATCTTTGAGAGCAAGTCCTTGGAACTTGTTATTCTTAACACGGAATGGAGCGCCTGTTACCTCTGGCAATACAGTTTCCATAACATCTAGATAGCCCTTAGGTGTGTTCACACCTGTACCGACCGCAGTACCACCGAGTGCTACGTCGAGTAGGTGGTCAGCATTTTGAAGGAGCATAGTTTTGGCAGTTTTTAGGCCGTCCACAAAGGCGCTAATTTCTTGATCTACCATGATAAAAGTAGCATCTTGTAGGTGGGTACGACCAACTTTTTGCAAGCCTTTCCCTTTTTTTTGCAATTTTTCAAAGGATTCGATAAGACCGTCCAATGCAGGAATTACGCGTTTTGTAATTTCAAAGTACGCACAGATATGCATTGCCGTAGGAAATGTATCGTTTGTACTTTGACCGCGGTTTACATCGTCGTTAGGATGAAGCGGATTGCTTTCATCTAACTGTTTAGCCCGGTGAGCGATTACCTCGTTCACATTCATATTAGTTTGTGTGCCAGAACCTGTTTGGAATACAGTTAATGGGAATTCTTCATCCCATTTGCCGTCTACAATCTCATCTACTACTTGAGCGATGAGTTTCGCTTTTTCCTCAGTTACTGCGCCACACTTTGCATTGGTTAAAGCACATGCTTTTTTGACAAGCGCAAGCGCTTTGATTTGTTCAATAGGGATGCGGTGGTCACCGATCTTGAAGTTATTGAACGAGCGTTGCGTTTGAGGTCCGTAAATTCGTCTAGCGTCGACTTCGACTGGTCCCATTGAATCATATTCAATTCTTGTTTCCATAATGTTTACAACCTCCTTAAAAGACATGCCGACTCTATTGTCGGTACTTTAATTATATAAAATCCTGTATATTTGTACAGAATAAAAGAGAATGATTTCTATTTTCATATAATTGATAGGTATATATGCATAATGCGCATATACACCTATCTCCTCCTTACAATATATATGTGATGATTTATATTTAATTTGTATATATGTTTTATATAATGCTGATCTGAGAGGGAGAAGGCGATAGCCCAAAAACGACTTAGCGGCTCCGCGAAGGGGGGTGGGTGGCTTTGGAGGCTTTTGGAGGGCTACCACGTCTAATAAAGTGTTTAGGGTACAGAATAGACCTTTTAAGATATCTGTTGGAGGAAGCTAAATTTATAATCTTTTATATGTATACATTATAAATATCGCATATATATTGAAATCATCGCTTTAACACGATAAAATGAAAGTAGCTTAGTATATTGTTTTAAGTTTATGATTTCACAGAGGAGGTAAGTACTTATGAAACATGACTTTACGAGCCATGACCTTCATCTGCCGGAACTGACGTTACGTGGGATGCTACTTGGTGCATTGATTACTGTTATTTTTACAGCATCTAACGTATATCTCGGTTTGAAGGTAGGTTTGACGTTCTCGTCATCCATTCCGGCTGCTATTATTTCAATGGCAATTTTACGGTTCTTCAAGGATTCTAATGTTCTTGAAAATAACATGGTACAAACGCAGGCTTCTGCCGCTGGTACATTGTCCGCTATTATCTTTATCTTGCCAGGTTTACTCATGCTTGGATATTGGAATGGTTTCCCATTCTGGCAAACGTTTTTGCTCTGCGCATGTGGTGGTTCTCTAGGTGTGTTATTCACCATTCCATTGCGTCGTGCCATGGTAGTGAATAGTGATCTACCATATCCAGAAGGTCGTGCAGCAGCAGAAATTTTGAAAGTTGGCTCTCACAATGGTGAACAAGGCCCTCAATCTAGCTCCGGTATGACCGATATCGTGTCCGGTGGCTTTGTAGCTGGCCTTATTAGCCTTTGTGCAAATGGTTTCAAAGTGCTTGGCGATAGCATGAGCTTCTGGATTCCTGTAGGTAGCAAAGGGATTACTCAAATTCCTTTGGGCTTTTCTACAGCGTTGTTAGGTGCTGGTTATCTTATTGGTATCGCCTCTGGTATCGCTATCCTCGTTGGTGTACTCATCGCGTGGGCTGGCTTCGTACCTTACTTCACTAATATGTTTGCTCCAGATGGCGGTGCTACTGCCAAGTTTGCAATGGCTGTTTGGAAATCTAAAGTTCGTTTCATCGGTGCTGGTGCTATTGGTATTGCTGCGATTTGGACTTTGATTACCTTAATCAAACCTATCATCGAAGGCATGAAGATTTCTGTTAAATCCATGAATAGCAGTTCTGCTGAACGTGAATTGCATCGTATGGATACAGATATGAGTACAAAATCCGTTTTAGGTGTATTCATACTTATTCTTATTGGCTTAGTATTTACATTCTGGGATTTCGTATCTGTCGTACCTATTAGTGCAGGTTTAATGTGGACACTCGTTGTAGTAGGTATCGTAGTAGCTTTATTGATTGGCTTCTTCGTAGCTGCAGCATGTGGCTATATGGCAGGCCTTATCGGTACATCTGCTTCTCCAATTTCTGGTATCGGTATTTTAGCGACTATTATTTCTTCCTTGGTTGTATATTTTATCGCAGCGGAAAATAATTTATTTGCTACACAAGAAGGTGTTCAGTTCGCTACCGCTATGGCTATCTTTATGACATCTGTAGTTATTGCGATTGCATCTATTTCTAATGATAATTTACAAGATTTGAAAACTGGCCAACTCGTTGGTGCTACACCTTGGCGTCAACAAATTGCCTTGTTACTTGGTTCTGTAGCCGGTGCCATTGCAATTGCTCCAGTTCTTAACTTGCTTTATCAAGCATATGGTTTCACAGGTGCGTTACCACGTGCTGAAATGGATCCAAACGCTGCATTATCTGCTCCTCAAGCGACTTTGATGACTACCATTGCGCAAGGTATCTTCAACTCTAGCATGGATTGGGATTATATCTTAATCGGTGTTGGCGTTGGTGTTGTGGCGATTATCGTCAACTTGATTCTCAAGAGCACAACTGCTACCTTAACATTGCCTCCGTTGGCTGTTGGTATGGGTATTTATTTACCACCTACTTTAGAAGTACCGCTTATTATTGGTTCTTTCATCAGCTATTTCGTAGGTCGTTATCTTGTAGCTCGTGCTAAAATGCGTGCCGGTGAGCTTGCTGACTACGATGTAGAGCAATCCAATCGCCGCGGTGTTCTCTTTGCTTCTGGTCTGATCGTTGGTGAAAGCTTGATTGGTGTAATCATAGCTGTTATTATTGTATTGTCTGTTACAACTGGTGGTGGGGAAGCTCCACTTGAATTAGTAGGTCCTGAATTTGAAAGCACAGCACAATGGTTAGGATTGCTTGCATTCATATTTGCTGGTCTCTATCTTGTTCGCCGTGTTGTTACACACAAGTTCAATAAAGAAGAAGCTCTTGCTATGAAAGCTGAGCAAGAACAATAAGAGGTTAAACAATGAAATTAAAACAGTCTGTACTCATCATTATGGCTGCTGCATTGCCAGTAGTCTCCTTCGCAGCAAGCGAAGTAATACCTGTAACACGAGATACTGTAAATGTACAAGCAAATCAAACAAATGCGAAACGTGTAAATCGTAATGATTTAACATATCGTATTTCTAGCACTGCTACACCTGAGCAAAACCGTGCGTTGCGCTCTAAAGCATCTAAAGTAGATCGTAATGCAGTGGAAGTGGTAGCTCCAAATGCGGATCGTTATATGGATCGCAAAGAGGTTGCTGTATCACCTGTGGAATCTACTACAGATCATTTGGATTTAGTATTCCCAGAGGTTAAATCTGTTAGCCCTACGGTAGAAAAAGCAATCAATACGACCATCAAAAAGTATGTTTCTAAAATACAAAATGATGTAGAAAAGTTAAATGCTAAAGAATCTGATAAAACAAATGTAGTTATGTACTATGATGTTAAAACAGATAAAAACGGTATTTTCAGCGTATTGATTCACACATATACAATGCGTGATCATGATGCCAATGGTGTAAACTATGTAAAAGGCTTCACATTTAACACCACAACAGGTCGCCAATTGTCCTTGTACGATCTTGGTGGTCTTAATAAAAAAGAATTGGTGAATGCGATTAATAATAATCAAGATGTGAAAGATAAATTAGGTGGCGATGTAAATATCGATAAAATGCCTACTGAATTCTACACAACAGATGATTATTCCGTTGTAATGATCTTGCAACAAGACATAGATGCAATCCATAGTGCAGGTACGGTATATGTACCAGTTGGTATCTTGCGTGACCACGAAAATGATGTAACAAAAAAATAATCGAACTGTGTAAATTCGATTATGTGTGTATAGTAACAGCTGTTTAATTGTGAAAAGAACCGCTCCTAAAGGGGCGGTTCTTTTTTGTTTATGTTATTGTTTGTCGTTATAATAGTTAACGCGCGGTGGTAATGGGAATTGAATATTTCCGTCTGACTTTGTAAGCGGTTCTGGTGGCAATTGTAAGAATACATTATCATGGAATTTCTTTTTAAATGCTTTCAACGTCGATTTTTGAATAGAATCAACGGTAATGAGAAGGGCACTCGTATCAGTATTTGGGGAGATGGAAAGGATCTTTCCTTGAGGTTCTTTTTGTTGGTAAAGGGCGATGGCATCGGATTGATACTCCTCTAGTTGGGCCTGATTTAATTTACCTTTTGATACGACTACAGTTCTATCTAGCTGTGGATCATGAGCTTCTGTAATTGCTTTGGAGACGAGGTCAGTTTTCTTTTGATCCGTTAAAGATGCATGTAATTGGCCTGCCTCCCAGAAGAGGGCCCCGTCTTGACGGAATTTGGTGAAATCATTGCCATAACCTAATGCTTTGTCGATGATATTAGCTGTTTTGTTTTCTACTTGTTGCTTGAACAATGTGTTGTGGAAGGCAAGTGCTTGTTCTGTTTGTGTCATGCGGTACGCAATTTCCGCGGCTTCTGCACGAGTTACATATTTTTCAGGGTTAAATAATGTACCTGGAGCGTAGTTTGTAAACCCAAGATAGGCAAGCTCGCGAACGGCATCTTGTGCCCAAGGAGCCACGAATTTTTGGTCTCCATAGGATATATTATCAAGAACTGTTGGGTCTTCAGTAGTATATCCTAAATAATGGATATAGTTATCCGCTACTACAGCAAACTCTTGACGGGACATATATTTTTCTGGTTTATATGTGTCATCACCATATCCGCTGATGATATTCTTGCGCGCTACAGATTCAATAGCAAGAGCAGACCAACGGTCAGATGTAATATCTTTAAATTTACTTGATAAAAAGGCGGCCGTACCATCATCTGTGATATTGTTGAAGAGCGCTGCTACTTCTTCACGTGTCATAGGTTGGTTAGGTCGGAATGTACCATCGGAATACCCCTTCATTAGGTTTGCTTTTGTTACAGTGCTAATCGAGTTAGCTGCCCAAAAATCACTAGGCACATCTGTAAAGATGTGGGCGCGGATTTTTTGAATATCTTGAGACGTACCAATAGAGGTGTTTACAATTGCAGGTGAGGCTGTATTAGTAGACTTGACGTTAGCCGCTTCTGTTTTGGTAGCTTCCATTTTGGCAATATCAGTTTTAGCCACTTCTATTTTAGCTACCTCTGCTCTGGTAGTTTCCATTTTAGTGGATTCAACAGTGGTTGCAGGAGCATGAGTTGTAGTGGTTGTACTTGCAGAAGCAAAACCAAGGCCTGTTGTAGTCAATAATGTGCCGAGTACGAGGGCACGTAATGCGTAAGGGGTATTCTTGTACATAAAAATCCTTCCTAATCATGGTAAAGGCTAATGCTCGATAGCCGTAGAATATAAACTTTCACCAGCATAAAAAGCTATATCCGTCGCATCAAAGTCAACTAGTTGGCATGCATTGTGATATACAACAAAGCAGCGTAGTACTATCGAGTATACGCTGCCTTGGCTGGTTAAGTGTAACGCCGATTAGCGTTTTACTGTCATTTTTACTTTGGAACCGAATAATTTAGAGATCCCTTGTTGTGTTTCTTTAGATGCTGTAGATACAACTGCGTAAAGTTGGTTATTTTCTACATCAGGGAATGTAGCTAGAATTGTACCTGCTTTTTCATTTTTGTTGTAGTAGTTGCGGAAGTTTGTATCGATTGCATCGTATTCAGCTTGGCTGTATTGGGAGGATTCAACTACAACATAGTTATTTACAGTAGAATCACCACGGTTTGCAAGGTTAGCTTTTACTGTGGAAATATCGCTGTCTGTTTTCAAAGCTACGTGTAATTGATTGTCACGCCAGTACATTACGCCATAATTTTGGAATGCATCTTCTGTTTTATAAGTTTTATTTAATTCAGAAAATACTTTGTCTTCTAATGCAGCTTGTTGTTTTTGATCAAGTGCTTTTAGTGTGCTGCGACGAACAGGGCGAACTGTGTGAGTAGGCTCAGCTTTTTCCGCTACTGCAGCATTTTTGTTGCCCTTTAAGTCTTTGTCAGCTTTTTTTGCCTCAGCTTTGGCTACTTTATCTGCCTTTTCTGCCTCTTTTTTCATGTCTTTATCAGTTTTGGACATATCTTTTTTTGCATCTTTATTTACTTTGGAGGCCTCTTTTTCGATTGCTGTATCAGCTTTCTTTGTATCTTCTTTTACAGTTGTTTCAGCTTTAGCTTCAGTTGTACTGTGTTTTGGTGTTGCAAGGCCAGCACCATTAAGCATGCGGTTCAAGATTGTTGCCGCTTGTGCTCTTGTTACAGGTTGTTTAGGGTTAAAGTTTTCTGTTGCCCCAGATGCTACGATGCCACGTTGAGCCATGTATTGGATATCTGCCAAGTAAGCAGAGGAGATGCTAGCTTCGTCTTTAAATGTTACTTTTTCTGCTTTTACAGGTGTAGAAAGATTTAATTTTTTAGCTAGGCTAGCGGCGGATGCAACGAATTGTTCGCGGTCCATAGTTTTGCTAGGTGTGAAAGCTGTTTTAGATGTGCCTTCCATTACGCCTGCAGCACTAACTAATTTGATAGCAGAGCTAGACCAACGATCTGCTTCCACGTCAGAGTAGGAGGTAGAGGATTCTTTTGTTGCAATCTCCGCTAATTCTTGTTCGTTTAAGTTGTGTTGTAGTACTTTGCCATAAATAGCAGCTGCTTGCTCACGAGTAATTTGTGCACTAGGTTTGAATGTATTATCAGCATAACCAGAAAGGTAACCGGCTTGTGTCATTGCTTGGATAGCATCGCGAGCCCAGTTATCTTTTGTGTCAGGGTATATACCAGCAGGTAAGTTTTCTTTAGCTTTTACAGCTTTTTTACCTTCTACCTTTACAGCATCTTCTTTTACATCATTTTTTACAGAAGTATCAATGCGTTTAACGTCATTTTTTACAGAAGTGTTAACGCGTTTAGCATCGTTTTTTACGGATGTATCAGTGCGTTTAGCAGCGTTTTTAGCAGATGCATCAGCATGTTTTGCATCACGTTTTACAACTGTGCTACCATGTTTAGCATCATTTTTTACGGATGTATCAATACGTTTAGTATCGTTTTTAACAGATGTATCAACACGGTGTTCATCCGCTTTAGCAGAAACTTCAGCTCTAGTAGCCACATTAGATACTTCGGATTTTATATGAGTCGCAGTTGTTTCAGCGTGAGCCATGCTGAATGTAGAGCCAAGGGCCAATGTAATTGCTAAAGACAAAGATAATTTATTTAGTTTCATGAAAAGGGCTCCTTTCAAACTATACTTATATAAAATAAATTATAACACTTTTTAAATTTATACACTACTATAAGAAAATGTAATATATAAGGATAAAACTTACATGAATTTGAAAAATTAAGTTTGATTATATAAATATAGAATGAAATATAGATAAAAGTTGATTTTCTAGTAGTTAAAAATGCAAAATGATAAACATTCGCAAAATCTAGATTTTATGGGGCTTTTACAAGAAAAAATGATAAATGAAATAATAGATGTGATAAAATTCAATGTTTACTATTACAAAAAGTCATAACGATATAAGAAATAAAAGGGTACATACGAATATAGCAATTCTTTGGACAATATCTACATGATTAATTTATAATTATAGCGATGAGCTTTTGAATATTTATTTGAAAGCATAAGTAATGTTCAGGGCAGAAATTTAGTCGAAAAATTCACTACTAAAAATTGCCATAACACATACATATCAAAATTTTTTATTAGGTTAAGTACTAGAAAAGACGAGGAAGATAATATGAAAATTCATCTTTTCCAACAGTGTTTGATTGACATGTTCTACCCTCATGTAGGTATGGCTGGTGTAGAAGTACTTGAAAGATTAGGTTGTGAGCTTGTAGTACCTAAGAAACAAGTATGCTGTGGACAAATGTTTACTAACTCCGGTTACAATGACGCAGCTATGGATGCAATTAAGAATACAATCGAATGCTTTGAGAACGCTGAATATGTAGTCAGCATGTCCGGTTCTTGCGCTTTTGCAATCCGCGATGAATATCATCATTTCTTAAAAGATCAACCAGAGTGGTTGGCGCGCGCAGAAAAATTGAGTGGTAAAATTTACGAATTCACTCAATTTATTACTGACGTATTAGGTGTTGAAGATGTAGGGGCTCGTTTCAACGAATCCGTAACATACCATACATCTTGCCACGTAACTCGTTTGATGGGCATTAAAGAGCCTCCTTTCAAACTCCTTAAAAACGTTAAAGATATCAACTTGATTGAATTACCACGTGCAGATCGTTGCTGTGGTTTCGGCGGTACTTTCTCAGTTAAAAACCCTGAAATCAGTGAAGTTATGACACGCGAAAAAGCATTGGAAATTGCTGGCACAGGTGCCAACGTTATCTCCGGTTCTGACCAAGCGTGCTTGATGAACATCGCTGGTATGCTTGATCGTCTTCATAAAGAAGGCGAAATTGATCGCCGTATCAAAGTTATGCATATTGCTGAAATCTTAAACTGCCGTTAAGGAGGAGACGACATGGCACTTATATATGACAATCGCCCCTATAAAACACGTATAAAAGAATGTTTGGCTGACGATTTCAAAGTTGCAGCTATTAAAAAAGCACAAGACGTGTTTTATGATAAACGTAATACAGTAGTTGCGGATGTTCCTGAATGGTTAGATTTCCGCGCTGAAGCGGCTAAAATTCGCGATCACGTACTTAACAACTTGGATTACTATGTAAGTCAATTTGCTGACAATGCTGAAAAAGCTGGTTCTAAAGTTCACTTTGCGTTCGATGACAAAGAAGCGACTCAAATTGCATTAGATATCCTTCGCCAACGCGAAGCAAAAATGATCGTTAAATCCAAGACTATCTTAACTGAAGAAATTGGTTTGAACGAAGTGTTAGAAGAAGCTGGTATTGAAGTTAACGAAACTGACTTGGCTGAATTTATTTTGCAAACTGCAGTAAGTCCCCCATCTCACATCGTAGTACCAGGTCTTCACTTTGAACGTAACAAAATCCGCGAAATTTTCGCTGAAAAATTAGGTTATACTGGAACTGAAAACCCTACGGAAATGACTCACTTTGTACGCGGTTATGTACGTGAGCGCTTCTTAAAAGCTGATGTAGGTGTTAACGGCTGTAACTTTGCAGTTGCTGAATCTGGTACATGTACAATCGTTTCCAACGAAGGTAACGGTCGTATGGCTAGTTCTATTCCTAAGACTCAATTGATCTTCTTAGGTACAGAACGTATTGTTCCTGATTTTAAAGCTCTTGATGTTATGATGGAAATGTTGAACCGTTCTGCAGTAGGTTCTAAAATTTCTAACTACTTCTCCATGATGACTGGCCCTGCGCGTCCTGGTGAAGCTGATGGTCCTGAAGAAACTCATATCATTATTATCGATAACGGACGCTCTGGCATCTTGGGTGGGACATTCCAAGAAATGCTACGTTGTATCCGTTGTGGCGCATGCATGAATATTTGTCCTGTATACCGTCACGTTTCCGGTCATGGATATGGTTCTGTATATCCAGGGCCAATGGGTGCTGTATTGACTCCATTATTCAAAGGTTACGATGTAGCCGGCGATCTTCCATATGCTTCTACATTATGCGGTGCATGTACAGAGAACTGTCCAGTAGCTATTCCATTGCATGAATTGTTGATGGAGCACCGTCATATCATGGCTGATATTGAAAAGACTCGTCCAAAAGCAGAAGAAGCTATCTTCACAGCAGCTGCTAAGATGTTCGGTAATGCAACATTATTTGATCTTGGCACAAAAGCTGGTGCTATCGGCATGAACTTAATTAGTAATAAAGAAGGTAACATGCCTGAATGGACTCAAGCTATTCCAGTTATGAACGGTTGGACTAAGTCTAAAGAGTTGGGTTCCTTGAAATTCAAGAAATTCCGTGATTTATATGCTGAACATGAAAAGAACAAGAAGAAGGAGAAAAAATAATGGATGTAGCTAAACGTAATCAATTTATTGCACGTTTATCTCGTGCATTAGGCCGTGATCAAGAAATGTGCCCTGCTTTTGTAGAAGGCTTTGATTATAGCCATGGTCCTCAAGAAACTATGTTCCAAGATTTGAATCGCGATCAAATTTTGACAATGTTTAAGGAACAATGTCAACGTGTTGGTACAAAATTCGTTGAAACTACACCTGACAAACTAGGTGAAACAATTTTGGCAGCTATCGACGACTGGGGAAACGGTAAAATTGTATTCCCAAGCTCTCCTGAAGTAGAAGAATATAAATTAAAAGAATTGTTCGAACAAGATGCAGCTAATAATGGCGGCACTCGTACATACTTCCAATGGGATCCAGCTAAAGGTCGTGAAGAATGTATTTCTAATACTGCTAATGCTGATATTGGTATTACATTCCCATACTGCGGTATTGCGGAAACTGCTACTGTAGTACAAGCTTCTGGTGAGGATTCTGGCCGTGTGATTAGTTTGTTGCCTACAACACATATTGCTGTGTTGTATACTGACACAATTAATCCTCGCATGACACAAACAATGGAACATTTGGCTGAACGGTATCATAACGATCCAGCTAAGTTCCCTACAAATATCTGCTTGATTTCTGGTCCGTCCCGTACGGCGGATATCGAATTGGTAACTGTAGATGGTGCTCATGGTCCTATCCAAGTAACCTATATCTTAGTTAATAGATAATATAATAGCTAGATTTACTAAAGGCGATTTTCTTTTAGAAAATCGCCTTTTTGGTGCATATATTACAGAATACATTAAATGTTATCAAAAATTAAATATTGTACTTGTATTTTTTTCGATATATGCTATACTAAGTTCATAACCTATTGTTGTGATATGAATTAAAGAGGTGTATTATGAATATTCCATTCTTTACAGATTACCTCATGTTAAGCAATCCATTAAGTATTGGTATTATCGCGGTGTTCGTGCTCGTGTTAATAGGTATTTATGTATTGCAACGCAAGGGAACATCCTTCGGTAATCTCGTTATTATTGGTACTATTGCTGGTGCCGTACTTGGTATAGCGGTCCAAATTATTGCAGGCTTCCCTGATGATCCATCCAAAGTGGTTTATATCAAGGAAAGTACAAAGTGGTTCTCTCTCGTAGGGGGCGGTTTCATCGACTTAATCCGCATGCTTGTTATTCCTATCGTTTTTATCTCTATTGTTCACGTTATTTTGCACATGGAGGCAGGTGCTAACCTCAAAAAGTTAGTAGTTGCTATGATTTCTACAAATCTCGGCATGGTAGCTGTTGCTGCTATAGTCGGCCTAATTTTGGGGAATGCCTTCGGTTTAGGTCAAGGTTTTGATATTGTTGAATCTGGTAAGAAGATTCGTGAAATCAAACCTATGGTTGATACATTCCGAGCACTAATTCCAAGCAATCCAATTCAAGCGGCTGCTGAAACAAATGTTATCGGCATTGTTGTATTTGCAATTATCTTGGGTAGCGTAGCTCGTCTATTAAAACAAACAGGGACAAACTCTATGGAGGTATTCACAAAACTATTTAATGAACTTCACCAGTTGATTTCCTGGGTAGCTGATTTCATTATTGGTCTTATGCCATATGGTGTAGTTGCCTTATTAGCTTCTACATTGGCAACACGCGGTGTACAAGCTATTCTCGATATGGGCTTGTTCGTAGTATTGCTTTACGTTGGTCTTTTGATTATGTTTGTTGTACAAGCGATCTTGATTACTAGCTTTGGTTACAATCCGATTACATACTTCAAGAAAGCAAAAGCACCACTCTTATTGGCGTTTACTTCTCGTTCTTCGATGGGGGTATTGCCATTAACTGTAGAGACCTTGACAAAACGTCTTGGCGTAAATGCTACAACGGCTAATACGGTGGCTTCCTTCGGTACTACTGCGGGCATGCAAGGTTGTGCCGGCGTATTCCCTGCACTTGTTGTTGTTTACATTTCTAATGTAGCGAATATTCCATTCGATATGACTATGTACATCATGAGTGTTATCGTTATCGCTATCGGTTCCGTTGGTATCGCAGGTGTGCCAGGTACGGCTACAATGGCTGCATCCGTATCCCTTAGTGGTACAGGCCTTGGTGCATACTTCACCTCCATTAGTCCAATTCTAGCTATCGATCCATTGATCGACATGGGCCGTACATGCTTGAACGTATCTGGTTCCTTAACAAATGCTCTCGTAGTAGATAAAATCATGGGAACTATCGATAAAGACGCATACAATAATCCTAACGAAGGTCGCGTATAAAAACTAGCAACACTTAATCATATAATTATTATAAAAAGGGGCTGTAGCTGAATGTGGTAAAACCACATTTGGTTACAGCTTCTTTTGCCTTTTTAAAAGTGATAATTATTACAGATTGTAAACTATATTATTAATAATCGATATTGAAATTGTGAGCTTAGCTACTAACATACTTATGCATGTATGGTATACTAAGCGTTATAAAGTTACGAATTATGCTTAATAAATATAAGCCAAGAGGGTAATAGTATGATTACACAAGAATTGAAAGATCGATTAATTGCAGATTATCCAAAGTTTGAGGATATGACACATAAGTTCTATAAGAAAGAACTATCTATTGCAGATTATAAAGGGCAGTCTGGTGCCTATGGTAGTTACGCTGAGCGCGGTGCAAATACTGGCATGAGCCGTTGGCGCTTCAACGGTGGTCGCATGACGCGCGAGCACATGCAGTTTTTAGCGGACTCCATTCGTAAATATAACCTGCAACACGTACATTTCACTACCGGCCAATGCTTACAAATGCATGGCCTTGATGGTGATACTATATTGAGTCTCTATAAGGAATGTTATGACCACGGTATCTATAACCGTGGTGCTGGCGGTGACAATCCCAATGTGGTGGCTAGTATTTTACGTGGCATTGATCCTCGTGAAACTTTAGATATTACGCCATATGCAACAGCTATTAGCGTATTTCTTATGGAGCAAATGTTCTATATCAAGATTCCTCGCAAATTTAAAATGGGCATAGATAATGGTTTTGATAGTACCCCACATTCTACGTTCAAGGACCTAGGTTTTAACTTAACAAAACACAATACCTTTGATGTGTATGCTTGTGGCGGTATTGGTCCTAATCCTCGCATTGGTATTCCGGTGGCACATGATGTAGCGCCTGAGGATGTTTTGTACCATGTGAAAGCTATGCTTATGGTCTTTGCTAACCATGGTAACTTTAAAAACCGCGGTAAGGCTCGTACTCGTTACATGCCTGCTGAAATGGGTGGGGCGGAAGCTTTCATCAAGATCTATGAAGAAACCCTAGCTATGGTAAAAGAAGTAGAACACCTAAGTATTAATCCGGCTGATTACGCTTATGAAATTACAAAAACTGGTAAGCGTGATGATTCTGTGGAAAATTATCGTATTCACCGTCAAAAACAAGACGGTTTATACTATGTAGAATACCATCCGGCAGGTGGTGATGCGAACGTTGAACACTTGCTGGCGGCCCTTGACTATGCGGTGACACTTGATCAAGTAGAAGCACGTATTGCGCCAGACCAAGCATTGTTCTTCATTAATCTTACAGCTGATGAAGCATGCAAAATTGCGGAATTAACTGATGACAGCGCTGAAAATGATTTCCGCCGTTCCGTATCTTGCGTTGGTTCTAATATATGTCAGATTGGAATGCAAGACTCTAACGGTCTTTTGAAAGATATCTTTGCACGCCTTGAAGAAAAGGGTATAGATACAAGAAAACTACCTCGTTTACATATATCTGGTTGTCCACACTCCTGTGGTACACATCAAATTGGCGAAATTGGTTTCCATGGTGCTGTAAAATTAGTAGATAAGAAACCTATGGTAGCATTTATCCTTGTAGACGGTGGCTCAGAACACATGGGCTCTGAAAACTTCGGTAAAATGGCTGGCAATATTGTAGCTACAAAAATTCCAGAATTTTTGGAATCTTTGGCAAATATTCTAAACGAATCCCCAGAACCAGACTTTGGAACCTGGAGAATGACACATAAAGCGCAATACATGGAGCTTATAAAAGCATTTGAGTAAATGTGGTTTTCGCTTGTGATGGGGCCCTAGCATATAAGTAGTTTCTACGTCGATTGCTATGGGACCCCGTTTCATTGCGACAACTTAATTAAAAATAAAACTGGGTACCTCTTTGCTCCGTCCTTCGTAAAGTCGCTGCAGAGGTACACAGTTTCATTTTTATAACACCTGATGTAAATTAGTCCCATAGCAAAGCGACTTACCCTACTAATATACAGAGCGGCCCCATGACAAGCTACATTCGATATTTACTCAATATGCTTTTGCAGGGAGGGGAATGGGGAGAGATTAGTCCTCCGTTTAGTCCTTCCCAATACGGTGGGCATGGCGCCACTACTATAAAGCCTTTTTATATAAATCAATCAGTGTATCTAGGTGTTATGTATTTTAAGCAGGCGTATCTATTTTGATGGGACGTCTCTATGAATACAGTTATAAAAAAGTACAAATATACTTGTGCAGTGACTTTACGAAGGACGGAGCAAGCAAGTATATTTGTACTTTTTTACTAGGTTGTAGAAATGAAATGGGGCCCCATCAAAATAGGCCTTATAGCCTCTATAAGTATATGTTGCCTAGATAACCCTTGATTGAGTATGTTATAATAGGCTTTATAGTAGTATTTGGAGGATATTCAGATGTTATTTACCGTCAATACAGAAGTCTGTACACGATGCGGCCTTTGCGTTGCTGACTGTCCGACCGGATTGCTGGTGATGTCCGATGCTGGACCTGTAACTGGCAGGGGAGGTTGTATCTCCTGTGGGCATTGTATTTCCGTATGCCCAACGCTTGCTCTTGATAGCGATATGACACCGCGTAAGGAGCAAATCGATATTACAAAGGAACCTAAGTTAACGCCTGAGCAAGCTGAGCTATTCATGCGTAGTCGTCGCTCTATTCGTAACTATCAAAATAGACCAGTCCCTGTAGAGCTCATTCGCAAAGTGCTAAACGTTGCAAGAATGGCGCCAACAGCGACTAACACACAAGGTATTTCGTATATAGTAATCCGAGATAAACAAACGTTGCGCCGTATTGCTGATCTTGTTCTAGAGTGGATGCATCTGGCTGCAAAAACAGTACCGATTATGCGTCTCTATGCTCGTGCTGCTCAAGCAGAGGTAGATAAAGGCAAGGAGTATATCTTGCGCGATGCGCCGGCTCTCGTAGTGGCAATTGGCTCTAAAAAAGATATTCATCGTACCCATGATAGTGGTCACTCTTGCTTGTCTTATGCTGAGCTATATGCGCCGACTTTAGGCCTTGGTACTTGTTGGGCTGGTTTCTTTGAACATGCTGGAGAAGCTGAATACCAACCATTATTAGATGAATTAGGTGTACCTGATGATAAAATTGTAGCTGGTGGCATTCTTATGGGATATCCTAAAGTACGATATCGCAATATTGTAGAGCGTCAACCATTAGATGTTACATTTGATACAGAAGAGTAAAAAAGAGATGCCCCAATGATTGTAATCATTGGGGCATCTCTTTTTAGTTATATAGTGACGATATAAACTTTATTAGTTGGCAGTTGTAATAGTGCCTTTGAATGTTTCGTCGATGTATTGTTTAATAGCATCAGATTTGTAAATATCTGCAATTTTTTTGTATGTTTCGTTGTCTTTGTCTTCACTACGAACTGCAAGTACGATAACTGTTAGTGGTTCATCTTTAGATTCGAAGAAGAAACCTTGTTTTTCTACACTAAGACCAGCACTTTGCACATAGTTCATTGGAATAACTGCAATTGTTACATCATCTAGACTACGAGGTAATTGAGCTGCTTCTAGTTCTTGAATCTTTATATTCTTCGGGTTAGATGTGATATCTGCAACTGTTGCTTTGAAGCCGACACCATCTTTTAACGTAATTAATCCAGCTTTAGCTAATAATGCTAATGCACGACCACCATTAGTAGGGTCATTTGGGATAGAAACAGTAGCGCCTTCAGGTACATCTTGTACGCTGTGTACGCTATTACTATATAAGCCCATACGCACCAAAATTGTTTTACCGATTGCTACTAAGTTGGAACCATTTTGTTTGTTAAAGTTTTCCATAAATGGTACATGTTGATAAGCATTCAGTTGAATATCGCCATCTGCAAGGGCTTTATCAGGTGTTACATAGTCTGAGAATTCAACTACTTTAAGATCGATTCCTTGTTTTTTAGCTTCTTTTGCTACAGCTTCAGCTACTTGTGCATGAGGACCAGATGTAGCACCTATTTTGATTTCTTTTTGTGTTTGTGTTGATTGATTTGATGTACTACCACAACCAGCGATAGCAAATGCAAGAGCACCGATAAGTAATGGTGCTAACAATGTTTTTAATTTCATATAATCATCCCTTTCAAGTCTTATAATGGTTATATCCTATCATGGATGAAGGGGATTTGTATATGATAAAAGCATATCAGTTAGCTATAGATTAAAACTATGGTGAAATTCTAGCTCATTTATAATACAATTCAATATAATATATTGATTAATGTGTTATATTGAATGTGTGATCGCTAGGTAGTAAATTTATATTTTAAATATTTTTGTATAATTCTAATATGGATTCATATATCTATATGTCGGATTAATGGAGGATGTATGTATAATTTTGATTTTTATAACCCTACACATATCGTATTTGGTAAAGACCGTTTAGATGAATTAGATACATTGGTACCAAAGGATGCAAAGGTGCTCATTACTTATGGTGGTGGCTCCGCTGTGCACAGTGGTCTTATTGATCGCATTGTGAAAGCTCTTGGTAACCGCAAGGTTGAGCAGTTTGGTGGTATTGAGCCAAACCCATCTCTTGAAACTTGTGAACGTGCGGTAGCTTTCATTAAAGAACATGGCGTAGATTTCGTTCTCGCTGTAGGCGGCGGTTCTGTAGTAGATGCTACAAAACTTATCGTTATGGGTGCTACCTATGATGGTCCCGTTATTGAGGTAATGAAAGTTGGTGTGCCAGAGGTTCCGGTAGACATGGTACCAAATCCATTACCATTTGGCACAGTTATGACACTACCTGCAACTGGTTCCGAAATGAACAATGGTGCAGTTATTACTTATGGTGACGGTAAATACCCTGTATTCAGTAGCTTAGTATTCCCTAAGTTCTCCATGCTTGATCCAACATTGACTTTCACCTTGCCTGAAAGACAAGTTAAGAATGGCGTTATCGATACCTTTGTGCATACCACAGAGCAGTATTTAACATACCCTGTAGAAGGTCGTATTCAAGATCGTTTCAGCGAAGGTATTTTAAAAACTATGATTGAAATCGGCAAAGAAACAGTAGAAAATCCAGAAAACTACGATATTCGTGCTAACCACGTGTGGGCCTCTACATTGGCATTAAATGGTTTAATTGGTGCCGGCGTGCCACAAGACTGGGCAACTCATCTGATTGGCCATGAGTTAACTGCGGCGTACCATCTTGACCATGGTATTACATTGGCTATCGTATTACCTGCATTGTTAGAAGTGAAAAAAGCAGACAAACTTGAAAAATTGGCACAATATGCTACACGGGTATGGCATATTACAGAAGGTACAAACGAAGAAAAAGCGGACAAGGCTATCGCTAAAACTCGTGAATTCTTCGAGTCCCTTGGCGTATCTACGCATTTGAAAGACTATGGTCTTGGTGAAGAAGCAGTTGATAAAATTGTGAAACAATTAGAGGACCATGGCATGACACAACTTGGTGAAAATGGTGATGTAACACCAGAAGTAGCTCGCGAGATTTTAATGCGTGCCTTATAATTAAGGGGATTAACAGTGTAAACTTGTATGATATGGAAAGGAGGCGCTCCCTATAAATAAAATAAAAAATAGAAGTGCATTTTCTTTTGCACTTCCTATTATGATTCCCATGGGGCTTAGTTTCCTCTTTCTTGGAGTAGGCTTTGGTTTGTATGCTACCAGTCAAGGGTTTCCTTGGTGGACCGCTCCTGTTTTAGCTAGTACCATATTTGCAGGCTCCATGGAGTTCGTAACTATTGGGCTGTTAATGGCAGGCTTTGATCCAGTGAATACTTTTATGTTGACCTTGTTTGTCAATGGGCGTCATTTCTTCTATGGTCTATCTGCACTACAGCGATATGTGCATATGGGATGGAAGTGGTTTCCTACAGTTGCGTGGATGTGTGATGAAAGTTTTGCAATTAATGTATCTACGAAGTTACCCGATGATGTAGATGAAAAATGGTTCTACTTCCATGTATCGTGGCTTAATTATATCTTCTGGGTTGTGAGTACTCTTGTAGGGGGATTGTTCGGCGATTTATTAGCATCTGTAGATTTGCGAGGTATTGGTTTTGTATTACCTGGCTTATTTATTGTTATATTCCTTGAAATGTTATTTAATGCTAAAAGTAATAATATTCGAGGCTTAGGTGCTGTTGGAGCCGTTGTAGCACTAGCAATGCTTCTATTAACGGGAAAATCCTTATTTATGCTTGCTTCTATGGGGTGTATGCTCGTAGTATGTTATATAGCGTATAAGTGGGGAGGTGTAC
>ERZ772946.276-NODE-276-length-22027-cov-8.27075_pt1 | contig 22027 bp, 19 predicted proteins | sample MGYA00511680_ERZ772946 | MGnify/ENA primary metagenome ERZ772946 (study PRJEB29015, sample SAMEA2737918) | human oral metagenome | biome: human oral; feature: human-associated habitat; material: dental | place: China | collected 2016 ... | reverse complement strand
ACTCATCCGCCCGCGTGGCCGACAGGTTGGACAGCCACCACCAGTTCGACGCCTGGCCCACATCGGCCGAGGCCTGCCCGGGCTGAGGCCCGTGCCGCGACATGTCACCGGGCAGCAGACCATTCGGCAGCAGCCCCTTCAGCAGGGGCGCACCGAGTTGCAGCGCCCCGTGCACGTGCGCTGCATCCGGCGCCGCGCGCTTGCTCTCCTGCCCGGGCTGCTCATACATCAGCCCGCGCGCAGCCCCCATGCCCTCGGCATATGGCATGGGCACCAGCCATTGGCAGGCCTGCAGCGGCCTGCGGCCCAGAATGGGCAGGACCGGCATCTGTCGCGGCCCCGAATGCAGCCGGTAGCCGCTGTAGCGCACGATATGTCGCCACAGGTCGTCACGCCCGCGCAGGGCATCCCAGCCGTGCTCGGCATCGCCCACCTCGCGCCAGTGCGCTGCCAGCACCGTCGTCAGCACGTTCAGGCGCCGGGTCTCCACCTCGTTCAGGTAGCCCAAAAAGCCGCGCTGGAAGCTGATGCGATTGGCGATGCTCATGGCCACCGCCATCACGATGCTGGCCGCCAGTACAGCCACGAACAACTTGAAACCTATGCCGATTCTCATGCTACCTAATTGAACACAGGAAACGTGGCTGTTGCGCGAAACGGCGCTCCCCACAGCCGAGAATCCGCAATATCCTCATAATCTGCGGGTTCGATGCCGCAAGCCCCTCGGGTATACCCTCAACCTTACCCCAATACCATGAAAGGCTCTATTTCTTCCGGCGTACTGCTGGGAACCGCTCTGCTGCTAGCCGGTTGTCAGACCACCTCGCCCGACAAGGCCGGACTGGCCCCCGAAGACGCCCGCACCGTGGCTCGCAAGGCCATTCCCCCCAACGTGAAGGACGCCGGCGGCTGGGCCACCGACATCCAGACCTCCTTCTCGCTGCTGGGCCTGCCCGCCACCCGCGGCAGCCTGTGCGCCACCGTCGCCGTCATCGAGCAGGAATCGGGCTTCCAGGTCAATCCCGTGGTGGCCGGCCTGCCCGCCATCGCCTGGAAGGCCATCGACGAACGCGCCGCCCGCTATCACATCCCCGGCTTCATGGTCCGCACCGCACTGGCCCTGCCCAGCGGCAACGGACAGAGCTACGCCCAGCGCATCGACAGCGCCCGCACCGAAGAAGACCTCAGCCGCACCTTCGAGGATCTCATCGACACCGTGCCCCTCGGGAAGCGCCTGTTCGGCCAGTACAACCCCGTGCGCACCGGCGGCGCCATGCAGGTCTCCATCAGCTACGCCGAAGACCACGCCAAGCGCAAGTCCTACCCCTTCGGCAACGCCCGCAGCATCCGCCAGGAGATCTTCACCCGTCGCGGCGGCCTGTACTTCGGCATCGCCCACCTGCTGGACTACCCCGCCAACTACCCCGAGATGAAGTATCGCTTCGCCGACTACAACGCCGGCCACTACGCCAGCCGCAACGCCGCCTTCCAGCGCGCCCTGGCCGTGGCCACCGGCCAGAAGCTCACCCCCGACGGCGACCTGCTGGACCACGCCAACCCCTCCATGGCCACCCCGGGCCAGACCGAGCGCACCGCCCGCACCTTCGGCAAGCAGATTGGCCAGAACGACGACAGCATCCGCGCCATGCTGCAGAAGGGCGACTCCTTGGCTTTTGCCGACACCCCGCTCTACAAGGCCGCCTTCGCCCACGCCGACCGCGCCGGCAACGGCAAGCCCATGCCCCGCGCCATCCTGCCCGACATCCAGCTCAACAGCCCCAAGATCACCCGCAAGCTCACCACCGCCTGGTTTGCCGAGCGGGTGAATGAGCGGTACCTGCGGTGCCTGAAGCGGGTGGGTGGGGAGTGACGAGGGCGACTATGCCAACCCCATGACCACCAGCAACGCACGCTCCACCGCCTTCATGGAGTGTGCGTCCAGATGGCCAAAGGGCGCGCCCACCTTGGCACGCGGTACAGTCATGGGTTTGTCCACCATGACTTGCGAAATCAGTCTCAGACCATTTCCAAGACCGGGTTCAAGAAGAACCCGAAAAGCGCCTGCGTGCCGGATATCGCTGGTAATCGGACACACAATCACACTCTCCAGGTCATCCAGCAGGTCCGACTGGACGACTAAAGCCGGTCGGGGCTTTCCGTAGTCCCCCTGCAGCGATACCGTGACCAGATCACCTCGCTGCATCACTCCCAGCCCTCGACAAGGCTGGCAGCTTTCTCAGTAAGCTTCAGAATCTCGGCTTCGGCCGGATCCCCCTTCAAGGCCAGGCACTGCCTGCGCACCTCCGCCACGAACTCCGGAGAACGCGTATCCGGCACCCAGAACTGGACAGGCCGTAGCCCCGCGGCACGCATCCTCTCTCGGTACCGTGCAACAACCTGATTGGCAGCTTCTCTAGCTTGCGGCATCTCTATCTCCTGGCGACGAAGAACATGCTACATGACATGTCATCGTACCTCAATGGAAGATGGCGCACTTGCTTGCTCAGATAGATGCCCAAGATCGCCATGCTGCCTCCTCACCGCCCCCCATCACCCCCGGCACTGCACGGCTGCGCCCCCTCCCGCCGCGGATCACCATGCCGATCGAAGCGCTCGTGGCGCATCTCCCCCGTAGGGCGCTGCCGATAGTTCTGGGCGGGCTCGCAGTCGGCCGCCTTGGTCGTCGATGACGAAGGTATCGCCGAGACATTCTCCGTCTCGTTCTCGACACCTTCCCTGCCAGATCGCCCCGCCAAGCCGCCTTGCCCGTCTCCGGATACCTGATGCCCAGCACGCGCACCATCCACGCCCAGGGCTTCCTCATCCTGCGACACGAGCAGTGGCGTGGCCAGGGTAGCCACCACCAGCAGGACCAGCACGGAAGACACCGACGCCAGCGCGACGCCCGCCAGGCTGTAGCGGGGCGGTGCATCGGGGATGGCACAGGCAATGGCGCGGGTGACGACCCATAGGCCATAGACGGCCAACACCAGGCCCAGCGGCTGGGCGATCCCGGCCGGCAGCTCCAGCGACTCCAGCAGGGCCGACAGCACGTTGGGCACCAGTCCGGCAGCCAGCAGCAGGTTGAAGAGCGGCCCCCGGCCATCCCAGCGCCCGTCGCGCATCAGCCACCAGCGCAGCACGCCATGCACTAGGCTGTACAGCAGCGCGTTCAGCCCCAGACCCACCAGCAGCGCCTGCGGAATGGTCATCAGCGGCATGCCGTCGTCCTGCGTGAGGCTCGCCAGACTCATGCCCACCAGGACACCCAGCACGGCCAGCACCCCCACGGTCTGCCGGCGCGGCACGTCGAAAGCCGACAGTGGCAGGTCGCGCAGCAGAAACAACGAGAGGGCAGCAGAAATCATTGCAGGGCTACTCCTTCAGGCCAATGGCTCCGACACGGCACAGGCTGGCGTGCATTCCCGGCGTACCGCCAGGCGCTGCCGGTTCCTCATGGTAGCTGCTGCGGGCAGCAGCCCCCTTGCGCAAGACCCTGGGTGCATCAGCGCAGCATCTCGCCCTCTGACGCTTCATCTTCCTGCGGGGCACTCAATCCTTCAGCCACAGTCTCCGCAAGCGGACGCCCTTAGGGCTGAGGTAACGGTCGAAGTCTCTCCGATCAACGGTCAGGATGGCATGGACACCGATACGGTCTGCAGCAAGCACCAGGGCCACGTCAGCCAAGTCTGCGCCTCCGTCCTCATACTGCACCATGTAGTCCGCCATGTCGGACAGCTCGGCGGGATCGCTGGAAAGCAGCGTCAGTCGGCCTGCCGCCGCCCAGCGCAGCATGTTGATTCTGGACTTGTCGTTGAGCAGGTGGCATGCCTCGGTCAGTACTTCCCACACCGAATACAGGCGTACCCCAGCCAACTCACCCAGCACCCGTACAGCGCTGGCATGGTGGGCATCGCCGTCGTTGAACAGGGCAACGAGAAACCCTGTATCAACCAGCGTAGCCGTATTTCTCACGCAGCTTCTCCAGCACAGCCCGCTTGAGCGGATCCTTGACCGAGTCGGGATCGCGCAGCCCCCCGCCCTGGCCGATGTACATGGCATCGATCTCGGCCTCTGTCTTCTCGGCGGGGATGACCCGAGCGGCATAAGCGGCAATGCTGCGACGCACAAACTCGGACTTGCTGATATGCAGCCTGTCGGCAGCCAGCGTCAACAGAGCATCGTCTTCGGCGGTAAGTTGCAGGGACAGGCTCATGAAGCACCCAGAGCAGTGGAAATCACGCGTATCGGACAGTCGCTTCCCGTCAGCTTTTCAGCGCACCGCCCGAAACCGTGTTTATACGGTACTTGAGGAAGGGCTACAAGCCCCGCTCCTGCGGAGCCCTGCCCTCCCCCTGGCCGCATCAGCGCAGCATTTTCCCCGGATTGAAGAGCCCCTCCGGATCCAGCGCCGCCTTGATGCGCGCCATCAGCGCCACGCCCTCAGCACCGGCCTCGGTCTCCAGGAAGTCCATCTTGTGCAGGCCGATGCCATGTTCACCTGTGCAGGTGCCGCCCAGCGACAGGCCTAGCGAGACGATCTCGCGGTTAAGTGCCTCGGCGCGGGCCACCTCGTCGGGGTTGTCCACGTCCACCAGGATCAGGCAATGGAAGTTGCCGTCACCCACGTGGCCGACGATCATCGACGGAAAGCCGCTGGCTTCCAGCAGCTTGCGCGCGCCTTCGACGGAAGCCGCCAGCCGCGAGATGGGCACGCAGGTATCGGTGGAAATGGCCCGCGCGCCGGGTCGCATCTGCAGGCCGGCAAAGTAGGCGTCATGCCGAGCGTTCCACAGCCGGGTGCGCTCTTCGGGCTTCTCGGCCCAGGCAAAGTCCGCGCCCCCCTCGTCGGCGGCCAGCTGCTGCACCAGCTCCACCTGCTCGGCCACGCCAGCGGGGCTACCATGGAACTCGAAGAACAGCGTGTAGCCTTCGCGCAGGTCCATCTTGCTGTAGGCGTTGATGGCGCGGATGGCGGGCGGGTCGAGGAATTCGCAGCGCGCCAACGGCACCCCCACCTGGATGGCCTGGATGACGACATTGACGGCCTGCTCGGCCGACGGGAAGTTGACCACCGCAGCCGACACCGCCTCGGGCAGCGGGTGCAGACGCAACGTGACTTCGGTGATGATGCCCAGCGTGCCCTCGGCCCCCACAAAGAGGCGGGTCAGGTCATAGCCGGCCGACGACTTGCGGGCGTGCGTGCCGGTATGCACCACCTTCCCTTCGGCCGTCACCACGGTCAGTGCCAGCACGTTCTCGCGCATGGTGCCGTAGCGCACGGCGTTGGTGCCCGAGGCACGGGTGGAAGCCATGCCTCCGATGGAGGCATCCGCGCCGGGATCGATGGGGAAGAAGAGCCCGGTGTCATGCAGCTCCTGGTTGAGCTGCTTGCGGGTCACGCCGGCCTGCACCGTCACCAGCAGGTCTTCGGGAGCCACCGACACGATGCGGTTCATCCGCGACATGTCCAGCGTGATGCCGCCCCGGATGGCCAGAAGCTGCCCCTCGATGGACGATCCTGCCCCCCAGGGCACGATCGGACAGTGATGCGCACGGCAGAGCTTCACCAGGTCCACCACGTCCTCAGTGCTCTCGGCAAACACCACCCCCTCGGGCAGGGTCAGCGGGTAGATGGATTCATCGCGACCATGGTGCTCGCGCACCCCGTGCGACACCGAAAAGCGTTCTCCGAAACGCTGCTCCAGCGCGGCCTTCAGGGTTTCGTTCAACCGGGGCGCCGCGGCGCCCTGCCCATCGTTCGTCATCGTCTTTCCTGGGTTTGGATCATCAGGGTTGCAAAGCGGCCCGGCCAGAATCCGCCCCCGCCATCACCCGGGGCCGACGGGCCAGCGCCGGAGGGTGGATTCTAGATCGCGGCGCAACTCGGCGCTGCATCGCAGCATCCTTTCACCCCGGGTAAACCCTAGCCCACGACGTTCCCGTACAGAGCGCAGGGGGTCCGTAACGGGTTGTAGTATCCGGGAATATCTGAACAGAAGGAATTCCTCCATGGCCCCGGTCATTACCTGCATCGAAGATCTCCGAGTCATTGCCAAGCGCCGCGTGCCGCGCATGTTCTACGACTACGCGGACTCCGGCTCCTGGACGGAATCCACCTACCGCGCCAACGAAACCGCCTTCCAGAAGATCAAGTTCCACCAGCGCGTGGCAGTCAACATGGAGAACCGCTCGCTGGAAAACACGATGATCGGCGAGAACGTGACGATGCCGGTGGCACTGGCCCCCACGGGGCTCACCGGCATGCAGCACGCCGACGGCGAGATCCTCGCAGCCCGCGCCGCCGAGAAGTTCGGGGTGCCGTTCACGCTCTCCACCATGAGCATCTGTTCCATCGAGGACGTGGCCGAGCACACCAGCCGCCCGTTCTGGTTCCAGCTCTACGTCATGAAGGACAAGGGCTTCGTCGAGCGCCTCATCAACCGCGCTAAGGCTGCCAAGTGCTCGGCGCTGGTCATCACGCTCGACCTGCAGATCCTCGGCCAGCGCCACAAGGACATCAAGAACGGTCTGTCCTCGCCGCCCAAGCCCACGCTGCGCAACCTCATCAATCTGGCCACCAAGCCCTACTGGTGCTGGCACATGCTGCACACGAAGCGGCGCACCTTTGGCAACATCGTCGGCCATGCCAGCGGCGTGAGCGACACCAGCTCGCTGTCGGCCTGGACCAGCCAGCAGTTCGACCCGGCCCTGTCGTGGGACGACGTGGCCTGGATCAAGGACAAGTGGGGCGGCAAGATCATCATTAAGGGCATCATGGAACCTGAGGATGCCCACCTGGCCGTGAAGTCGGGGGCCGACGCGCTGATCGTCTCCAACCACGGCGGCCGCCAGCTCGACGGTGCGCTCACCTCCATCGAGGCCTTGCCCGCCATCGTCGATGCTATCGGCAAAGACGACATCGAGATCTATCTGGACAGCGGCGTGCGCTCCGGTCAGGACGTGATCCGGTCCGTGGCCATGGGCGCACGCGGGGTGTTCATCGGCCGCCCCTTCCTGTACGGCCTGGGTGCCATGGGCGGGGCTGGCGTCACCAAGGCGCTGGAAGTCATCTACAACGAAGCCGATCTCACCATGGCCTTCTGCGGGTTGCGTAACATCAAGGATGTGAACAAGAGCATCCTGGTGCCCGGCACCTACCCAACGTGAGCGACTCAAGCTTCTTCTGGCACGACTATGAAACCTTCGGGCGCGATCCGCGCCTGGACCGGCCGGCACAGTTCGCTGGCATCCGCACCGACCTCGACCTGAACGAGGTCGGCGAGCCGGTGATGCTGTACTGCCAGCCGGCCCCCGATTACCTGCCCGACCCCGAGGCCTGCCTGCTGACCGGCATCCTGCCGCAGGAGTGCCTGGCCAGAGGGCTACCCGAATACCGCTTTGCCGATGCGGTGCTGGCCGAACTGGGTGCCAGCGGCACCATCGGCGTGGGCTACAACTCCATCCGCTTCGACGACGAAGTAACGCGCCACCTGCTGTGGCGCACGCTGCGACCGCCCTATGACCGGGAATGGCGCAACGGCTGCAGCCGCTGGGATCTGCTGGACGTGGTGCGCGCCACGGCCGCCCTGCGCCCTGAGGGCATCGAATGGCCACGCTACGACGATGGACGCCCCTCCTTCAGGCTCGAACATCTGAGCGCCGCCAATGGCCTGGCCCATGCACAGGCGCACGATGCCTTGTCGGACGTGCGCGCCACCATCGCGCTGGCTACGCTCATCCGCAGCCGCCAGCCCCGGCTCTGGAACTTCTGCCTGGCGCTGCGCCAGAAGCAGGCTGTGCTGACCGAGATCGGTTCCGACCGTCCATTCATCCACGTCTCTGCCATGTACGGAGCCGAACGGGGCGGCATGGCGGTGGTCTGGCCGCTGGCCCAGCATCCCACCAACCGCAACGAGCTGATCGTCTGGGACCTGATGCACGACCCCGCCGAGCTGGCCGACCTGGACACGGAACAGATTCGCCTGCGGCTCTTCTCGAAGACCGAGGATCTGCCCGAGGGCATAACGCGCCTGCCCATCAAGAGCCTGCACATCAACAAGTCCCCCATCGTCATCGGCAACCTGAGGGTGCTCACGCCGTCCGTCATCGAACGCTGGCGCATCGACATGGAGGCGATCACCCGTCACACCGAGACGGCCCGACGCCTGACCCCGCAGCTGGCCAGTCGCATGGACGAGGTCTACCAGCGCCCCCGCCCGCAGGGCTCCGCCCCAGACGTGGACGGCGACCTGTATGGCGGCTTCATCGGCAACGACGACCGTCGGCGTCTGGACGACTGGCGCGAACGGCTGGATGCCAGCGCCCCACAGACCGCAGCATCACCAGATACCAATCATTCACATATTCAAATTCCGTCTTTTGAGGATCCCCGACTTGAGGAAATGTCTTTCCGATACCGTGCAAGGCAATTTCCGGATATGCTCAGTACTGAAGAAAAACAGCGCTGGGTGGCACATTGTCATGCCAGACTCCATCAGGGGGCCGGCAATGCCATGACGTTGGCGACCTTCGCCCATCGTCTGGACGAGCTCAACCAGTCGCTGTCACCCGACGATGAACACGGCCAACGGCTGCTGGAGGCTCTCTATGACTACGGTGAACAACTCGCCTGACAAAAACAGCACGACACAGACGCTCCAAGCTCCTCCCGTCTGCACAGAAGACGACATCTACTACTTCCGTGAAGGCACCAATAACCGGCTGTATCGCTGGCTGGGCGCCCACCCCTGCACCTATGCCACGCAGGAAGGCGGCAAGGCCGAAAAAGGCTGCTGGTTCGCCGTCTGGGCCCCCAACGCCCGCGAAGTGCAGGTCATCGGCGACTTCAACGGTTGGCAGCATGGCGCCAGCCCGCTGGCCGTGCGTGGCGACAGCTCCGGCATCTGGGAAGGCTTCGTGCCCCATGCCTCGGTCGGCGATTGCTACAAGTACCGCATCCTGTCGGCCCCCACCGGTGAATGGCTGGAAAAGGGCGACCCCTTCGGCTTTGCGTGGGAAGAACCGCCCTGCACCGCCACCCGCATCGCCGATCTCTCCTATCGCTGGGACGACGCCGAATGGATGAAGACGCGTGGCAAGCACAACGCGCTCGAGGCCCCCATCAGCATCTACGAATGCCATCTGGGCTCCTGGATGCGCCCGGGCGACAACCCGCACGGCTTCCTCAACTACCGAGACATCGCACCCAAGCTGGCCGACCATGTTCAGTCGCTGGGCTTCACGCACATCGAACTGATGCCCATCACCGAACACCCGTTCTATGGTTCGTGGGGTTATCAGACGGTGGGCTACTTTGCTCCCACCGCACGCTATGGCAGCCCGGCCGACTTCAAGGCCTTCGTCGACTACATGCACGGGCGCGGCATCGGCGTCATCCTGGACTGGGTACCCTCGCACTTCCCCGGTGACGCCCACGGCCTGCACCGCTTCGACGGCACCGAACTGTACGAACACGCTGATCGCCGCCAGGGCTTCCACCCCGAGTGGAACAGCTGGATCTTCAACTACGGCCGCCACGAGGTGCGCAGCTTCCTGCTCTCCAGCGCCGCCTTCTGGCTGGACCAGTACCACATCGACGGCATCCGGGTGGACGCGGTGGCCTCCATGCTGTACCTGGACTACTCCCGCCAGGACGGCCAGTGGATCCCCAACCGCTTCGGCGGCCGCGAGAACCTGGAAGCCATCCACTTCCTGCGCCAGCTCAACCAGAGTGTCTACCGCGACTTCCCCGACGTGCAGACCATCGCCGAGGAATCCACGGCCTGGCCCGGCGTCTCGCGTCCGGTGGCCTGGGGCGGCCACAGCAACGACAACCCCGAGACCATGAACGGTCTGGGCTTTGGCATGAAGTGGAACATGGGCTGGATGCACGACACGCTGTCGTGGTTCGAGAAGGACCCGGTCTACCGCAGCTACCACCAGAACGCCCTCAGTTTCAGCCTGTACTACGCCTTCAACGAGAACTTCGTGCTGCCGCTCTCGCACGACGAAGTGGTCTACGGCAAGGGCAGCCTGCTGTCCAAGATGCCGGGCGACGACTGGCAGAAGTTTGCCAACCTGCGCCTGCTCTACGGCCTGATGTGGACCCACCCGGGCAAGAAACTGCTGTTCATGGGCGGCGAATTCGGCCAATGGACCGAATGGGCGCATGAAGGCAGCATCGACTGGAACGCCGCCGACACCTACTTCCACGTGGGCATCAAGCACCTCATCGGCGCACTCAACCACCTCATTCGCACCCAGCCGGCCCTGCACCAGCGGGACTTCGACGGCAGCGGCTTCGAGTGGATCAGCGCCGACGACAGTGCCCATAGCGTGCTGGCCTACCTGCGCCACGGCAACGATCCCAAGGACACGCTGCTGGTCGTCTTCAACGGCACGCCCGTGCCGCACCACAACTACCGTCTGGGCGCCCCGCAGGGTGGCCGCTGGCAGGAGATCTTCAACAGCGATGCCTCCATCTATGGCGGCACCGACGTGGGCAACCAGGGCTTCGTGGATGCCCTCGACGAAGGCACCCATGGTCGTCCCTACTCGCTGGAGCTGACCCTGCCGCCGCTGGGCCTGCTGGTGTTCAAGCATGTCGATATGCCGGCCGCCAAGGTATTGCCGGAAGCCAAGGCCGCCAAGCCTGCCGTGGAAAGTGCCAAGGCCGCTGCACCGGCTTCCACCAGAAAGCCTGAAGCCGCCCCTGCTGCAGCCAAACCGGCCAAGACCGAAGCTCCGGTCAAGGCTGAAGCCCCGGCGCCCAAGGCCGCTGTCGCCAAGGCTAACACCGCCTCCAAGGCGGCTGCACCTAAGGCAGCTGCCACACCGCGCACGCGGGCCAGCGCCGCCAAGACAGCCTCGGCAAGTACCACCGCTAAAGCAGCCACCAAGGCAGCCGCCCCGAAAGCTGCCAGCAGCCGCACCACGACGACGACCAAGGCCAAGCCTGTCAGCAGCCGCAGCAAGGGCTGATTGATGCGCCCATGCCCGGGCCGAGTGATCAAACCAGGCCCAGGCATGGGACCTGGCCTGGCAATGCACCAGACGAGCCCTTTCCACCCTCACATCCCCGGACGAAAAAAGCCGCCGATACGCTCTCATCCGCATCGGCGGCTTTTTTGTGGCTTTCTGATTGACTGCAGACGATCAGTTCACCCGACCGATGACCCCTTGCGCCAGCCAGTCCATCTTCTGCATGACGTTATCGGCCATTACGCCTCCCAGCTGGCGAACCTTGCCGTCATTGGCGCGCAGCTCGCCCTCGAAGACGTGCCGGTGTCCACGCATGAGCTGCAGACGCACGGCGTTGATCTGCCGGCGCACCGCCTGCGACACGGGCGCAGGCCCCAGTTCCAGCCGCACCATGCCGTCGGCCAGACCGCCCCAGGTGTGGTCCGGTTCCCACTTGCCTTCCAGAAGCTTGCGGGTGCGCTCCAGGTAGTACGCATTCCAGTTGGGCAGCACGGTACCCAGCAGCAGGTTGCGCGGCACGATCTTGCCGTAGTCGCCCTGGAAGCCGATCAGCTTCAGCTTGCGATCACGCGCCACCTCGGCCACCGCTACCGTGTCGGTATGCTGGGTGAACACATCGGCTCCCTGCGACAGCAGGCTGTAGGTAGCCTCGCGCTCCAGACCCGGATCACGCCAGTTGTTGGTCCAGTACACCCGCACCGTGATCTTGGGGTTCTCCGAACGTGCGCCCAGCGTGTAGGCGTTGATGCCCTGCAGCACCTCGGGTACCGGCACGGGGGCGATATAGGCCAGCACGCCCGCCTTGCTGGCGTGTGCTGCCAGCATGCCGGCCAGATAGCGGGCCTGATAGTAGCGGGCATTGTAGGTGCCCACGTTGTCGGCCGTCTTGAAGCCGGCGTTGCTCTCGAAGCGCACCGAGGGGTAGTCGCGCGCCACGCGCACGATGGCGTCCATGAAGCCATAGGCGGTACCGAACACCAGCTGGCAGCCGTCGGCACACATCTTGCGCAGTACCCGGTCGGCGTCCTTGCCTTCGGTCACGCGCTCGGCCGGCACCAGCTCAATGCGGTTGCCCAGCTTCCGCTTCAGGTACTGGGCGCTGAGCGCATGCAGGTGACTGGCCGAATACGGATCGATCGGGCCGTCATACAGAAAGCCCACCCGCAGCGCCTTGGACGCGGCACGGCTGGCCGCATGGCCTGCGCCCGCCGTGGCGGACTTGCCCGCGGTCGGACTGGCGGCTGCGTGGGTGCCACGAGCAGCCCCCGCGGCCTTCCGGTCGTTACCTTCGGCAGCCCGAGCGGACAGCGGCAGGCCGGCCTGCGACAGCAATAGCCCGCTGCCAGCAGCCAGCAGCAGGCGACGACGATTCGTTTGCGACATCTTGTGAGATTCCGGATTCATGGACATTAGGCAGAATCAGCGACCGGCAGGCACCTGGCCCTCAACCCCTTTCACGTAGGTCATCAGGCCTTCCAGGAAGCGGTCATCGCCCACCTTGCCGGCCGGCAGCAGCTCGCGGTCATCCACCGTCACCAGCGGCCCTTTCCAGATCTGCAGCTTGCCTTCGCGCAGCGCCTTGCGCTTTTCCTCGACGGCGGCCCGAGCCTCGGGCGTCAGCTTGTCGGACAGGGCCACCAGGTCCACGCGGCCGTCACGCAGCCCCTGCCAAGTGGGCACGGGCTTCCAGCGCTTGTCCAGCACCTGCTGCACCGTCTGCACATAGTAGCTGCCCCAGTCGAAGACCACCGAGCCCAGGTGCGCCTTGGGCGCGGCCTGGCTCATGTCAGCGCCCCAGCCAAAGGCGTACTTGCCCACCCGCTCGGCCTGCTTCAGCGGGTCGATCGTGGCGGTGTTGTAGATGATCACGTCGGCGCCGCCGCTGATCAGCGTCTGGGTGCCCTCGGTCTCGCGCACCGGGTCCGCCCAGCCGTTCACCCAGGCCACTTTCACACGCGCCGTGGGGTTGACCGACTGCGCACCCAGCGCAAAAGCATCGATGTTGCGGATGACCTCGGGAATGGGTACCGGAGCCACGAAGCCCACGGTATCGGTCTTGGTCATCTTGCCAGCGGCCACGCCAGCCAGGTACACGCCTTCATAGGCGCGCACACCATAGGAGCGGATGTTGCCCGAGGACGTGCCCAGTCCAGCCACTTCCCAGCGCACATCCGGATATTCCAGCGCCAGACGCTTCATCAGCGCCTCGTAGCTGGCGCCGGTGCCGAAGATGAGCCGGTTGCCATCTTCCACCAGCTTGCGGAAGGCCTTTTCGGCATCGACATCCTTCACGTTGTCCAGCACCGTCACATCCACCCGGTCACCCAGCTGCTGGCGCAAGGCATCGATGCCCTGCTGGTGCGAGCGCGACCAGCCGCTGCCATCCGACGTGGTGGGCAGTACGAACCCCACCTTCAGCTCCGCCTCGGCCTTGGTCACAGGCTCTGCCTTGGCAGTGTTGTCCTGCTGCGCAGCCGGTGTGCCCTGAGCGGCGGGCGCTTTCTGATCGGACGGTGCGTCCTGTCCGGCCGGCGCTTTCTGCCCGGCCGCAGCGCCTTGCCCGGCGCCTGCCTTCTGTTCTGCTGCAGCGTCCTGCCTGGCCGAAGCCTTCTGACCCGAAGCGGCTTCAGCCTGTCCGGCAGTCTTGTCGGTCGCAACGGCAGCAGGTTGGGCCTTTTGGGGCTGGTCCAGGGTGGGCTGAGCCGCCAGCGGCGCAGCCAGCGCCAGCATCACGGCCGCAGCCAGCGGCGCGGTCTTACATCGACGGGGAAGTTTCATGGAAGGAAGCTCCGCAGGCCCGGGGCAAGCCCCCGGAAAAGGGCTGGAACGTCAAAAAGTCAAAGCCATGATTTTATCAGTGCAGCTTGATGACAGCGGATACAACCTGCATCGATATCGAATGTTCTCGCGATGCCCTGCCAAAAACTGCGCACGACAGGCTGTCCCGGCACACGGGGAACGCCCCGATGTCCGCGACAACGCCGGGCCACATCCGCTGCGACAGCATCTCGTGGGGCCACGTGCCCCCGATCAATCGGTCATCAGGGGCATCGGTTGCAGGTGAGGCCGCAGCGCCGCCAGGAAGTCATCGTTGGACACCGGCCGCGGGCTGACCGAGGCCAGATCCACCGTGGTGGCCGCCAGCTCGTCGGCCAGCGCCACCGGATGGCCCAGCGTCTGCGCCAGCAGCTGCCAGGGGGCCGGCTGCACCAGCACACCCAATGCCAGCAGTACCCCATGGCGACTGCGCCGCTGGGCAAAGCCCACCAGCTTGCGCGCCACGCCGGTGGTCGGGTCATCCACCACCACCTCCCAGGGCGCCACACCGGCAAAACACGCCCATGCCAGCCGTTCCGGCGCCGGAATGCGCTCGGCTGGTGGCATAGCACGCGCCGCCACGCCCAGCTCCGCCAGCGTGTCCACCATGGCCTCGCCCAACCAGCGATAGCTGTCGGCCACGGAGGTTGTCGTCATGCGCGGGTCATCCAGTGGCAGCAGCAACGACACGCTGAGCAGCCACGGGCCCACCAGCACCGCGCCGCCGCCGGCGCCGCGCTTGACCAGCGGCAGGCGCACGGCACCAGAATTCGCCAGACCATCCGGAGGCATACTCGCAGCATCGCCCGCAGGTGCGCCGCTCATTCCAGCTGCCGCCAACCCCTCGGCCAGCGCATGTTGCGAGCGCCCCAGCACGATGGCCCCTTCACGGTAGGTCCATACCTTCATCCGTGGGTGCAGCACCGGTTCTGCAAGCTGGCTCTCGTTCCAGCGCTGCTCGCGGGCCGCATCCAGGTCCAACGCATCCTCCGCTTCCCCTGTCAGGGAGAGACCCTCGCCATGCCCTTCATACGTCGGGGATGATATGTTCATGCGTTTTCTGCATATCCATCTATCGTTCAGGCAGAGATGATGCGCCAAAATGGCCGCCATTGTCTCGAGAAGGCCTGCCACGCGCCAGACAGGATCCGCCGCGGCCGGTACGATACGACCCTTCGCAAGGAGTTCTCACCCCATGAAAGCCAACAACATTCTTGCCACCATCGGCAATACCCCACATGTGCGCATCAACCGGCTATTCGGTCCCGACCAGGAGATCTGGATCAAGGCCGAACAGGCCAACCCGGGGGGCTCGGTGAAGGACCGTATCGCCCTGGCGATGATCGAAGATGCCGAAAGAAGCGGCAAACTCAAGCCGGGCGGTACCATTATCGAGCCCACCTCCGGCAACACAGGCGTCGGTCTGGCCATGGTTGCGGCTGTCAAGGGCTACAAGCTCATCCTGGTCATGCCCGAATCCATGTCGCTGGAACGCCGGCGGCTGATGCTCGCCTATGGCGCGCGCTTCGAGCTGACCCCGCGCGAACGCGGCATGCCCGGCGCCATCGAACGGGCCCGCGAGCTGCTCACCGAAACCCCCGACGCCTGGATGCCGCAGCAGTTCGAGAACCCGGCCAACCCCGCCATTCATTCCGAGACCACGGCCAAGGAGATCCTGGCCGACTTCCCCGAGGGGCTGGACGTGCTGATCAGCGGCGTGGGCACCGGCGGCCACCTGAGTGGCGTGGCTCGCGTCCTGAAGAAGGCCTGGCCCAATCTGAAGGTATTTGCCGTGGAGCCGGCGGCTTCTTCCGTCATCTCCGGCGGCAAGCCCGGCCCGCACCCCATCCAGGGTCTGGGTGCCGGCTTCATCCCCAAGAACCTCGACACCAGCCTGCTGGATGGCGTAGTCACCGTCGACGGCGAGGATGCCAAGCGCTTCGCGCGTGATGCCGCCGCCCAGGAAGGCCTGCTGGTGGGCATCTCGTCGGGCGCCACCCTGGCCGCCATCGCCAGCAAACTGCCCGAGCTGCCCAAGGGCACCCGCGTGCTGGGCTTTGCCTACGACACGGGCGAACGTTACCTGTCCATCGACGGCTTCCTGCCGACCTGATCACAGGTTCCGCCACCGAAGGGGGGCTCCATGCCCCCTTTTTTCTTCAGCCCCCCTTTCAGAGGCCCCTTTAGGCCCCCCGGATGGCCCGTACCAGCATGTAGCCTGCCAGCCCGAACAGCAGGCAGGCAAAGGCCCGCTTCAGAAGCGGCACCGGCACCCGATGCGCCACGTGGGCCCCCACCGGCGCAAACAGCATGCTCATCGGCACGATGGTGAACAGCGCCCGCAGGTCCAGATAGGCCAGCGCCCCACCCGGCAGCCCCTGCCACCAGCCCAGCACCAGGTAGCCCAGCGTGCCCGAGAAAGCAATCGGAAAGCCGCAGGCCGCACTGGTGGCGATGGCCTTGGGCAACGGCACACCATGGCCGTTCAGGTAAGGCACCGTCACGAAACCGCCTCCGGCGCCGAAGATCGCCGACAGTACCCCGATGCCGGTGCCCACGGCCGCCAGCCCCAGGCGCCCCGGCAGTCTCGCCGGTGCATCCGGCTCCACACGCCGCGCGCCCAGCAGCATCCGACTGGCCATCCAGCCCACGAAGAGCGCAAAGGCCACCGCCAGCACCTGCCCGGGCAGCCACGCCACGATGCGCGAGCCCAGCTGCCCGCCCACCAGGATGCCCGGCGCCAGCAGCCAGACCAGATGCCACTGCACCGCCCCCTTGCGGTGATGCGCCCGCATGCTGGACAGCGACGTGAACATGATGGTGGCCAGCGCCGTGGCCAGCGCCGTCTGCACCACCACGGCCGGGTCGTACCCCGCATGGTCAAAGAGCATCACCAGGAAGGGCACCAGCACCATGCCGCCACCCACGCCCAGAAGGCCCGCCAGAAAGCCGCCACCGCAACCCATCAGCAGCAGCATCACCACGGTAGTCGCCGTCATCTTTCTTCTTCTGCGTCCTTTTCGTTGCTTTCAGCGTCTTGCCGGCACACCACCTGCGGCATGCCTACGCACGTTCGCCTTGCACGGCTCCGGCCGCCCAGGCACCCACCGGGCCCGCCAACCTTGCGCATACCCCGGCCCCGACGGTCTATTGTGCGCCATCCGGCCTAGGCCGTCGGTAAAGCTGCCAGAAAACTCCCACGCCAGCATGCACGGCAATCCCTAATCTCCTGTCATCCCATCAACCGGTCTCGCCACACGCTGTCACCCGGCGCCGTCTGAGCTCCCTCGCCCGCTACACGCCACTGTCCACATCCCTCATGAAGGCACGGCGACGGCAAGGAGCCATGACACACCAGAGAAACGATGCATCCCCACAGGAGATTTCCCATGTCCCGCCTCGCCGCCCGCTGCGCCTCAATCCCCCTGCATGCCACTGGCCCCTTGTCCCGGCCTACTCGCAGGGGTCGGAGCACTTCCTCGGGTACCCTGCCCACTTTGCTGGCTGTTTCGCTGCTGGCCGGTTGCGCCGTGACGCAGCCCGATCGGATTCCGGAACGGATGCTGACCCCTGAGGCCGTGCAGGAGGCCGCCCGCCAGGATGCCAATGGCGAGCCCTATTACCTGAGCTACCAGGTGGGCGAAACCGGCCTGGCCGCCGCCTTCGATGACGGCAGCCATACCTATGTGGAATTCGAGCGCCCCGTGCCTAGTGACCTGAGCTGCTTCGATAACGCGGGCGCCCTGCTGGGCTGCGAAGCCGTGGGCAACGTACTGGCCGTGGAAGGAACCCATGCCGGCATCCTGCTGCGCCAGGGCGAAAATGCCAGCTTCATTGCGCCCAACCCCAAGGCGCTCACCCCGCCGCCACGCCAGCTGGGCAACACGCCCGCCTGGACCGCCCATGTGCAGGCCCGCAATCGCGTGCTGCTGAAGGCACCGCTGCGGCAGGCGCTGGAACGCAGCGCTGAGGTACAGGCCGACCCGAACCTGAATCAGGCCGCCGGCCTGCGCGCCTCAATGGTGCAGCCGGTTGCCCCTACCCAGCCAGGTGCGGCCGAGAACCTAGCATCGACCGCGGATCGCCATGGCACACGCCTGCTGCGCCACCGCGAACCAACGAACGAACCGGGCCTCAAAGCCCGTGGATCTCTCAAGGCCGACCGCCCTGAGGGAACCGCAGCCACCGCCCCAAGCACAGCGCCCCGCCCCGGCAAGCCGGCAGGCACCGCACCTGCCACAGCATCCGGGCCGCACAACGTCATCGTGTCGTCTTCGCGCTGGACTTCACTGCCTTTTGCCGACAACAGCGCCCAACTGGATGCCCGACACCCGATCATGACACGGCTGGGCAAGGGCCTGGCTCAGGCCGATGAGGTTCGTGTCGAAGTTCTGAGCAGCGTCGACGACGCGCTGCTGGCCCAGGCGCGCCTGGCGGCCACCCGGGAGCTGCTGCAAAGGCAGGGGGTGATCAGCAGCCGAATCCGGACCAGCACACGCACCCTGCCGGCAGCCAGCAGCACGCGACAAGGTGCTGCGCCGGGTCAGCCGACACTGCGTATCCAGCTGCTGAAGGATGGATTGCCGCTGGAAGCGGCCTGAGCTTACAGCGAGCGCAGTGCGACGCGCGCTGCCAGCGCCTCTTCATCCGCGTGCTGAACAGTAGCGCGCTTTCCGGCTACGGACGACGTGCCGCCCGAAGCGCGCGAGTTCATGTTCGCCGCGGCGTGCATACCGAACATCGACACCGGTGGCAGATTGCGAGCCACCGTGAACAGGCGCTCGTTCTCGACACCCCGGTCACGCATGCCGTCGAAGAAACGGGCGCTCATGCGATGCGGCAGATAGCGCATCTGCATCACATAGCCCCCGTTGCGACACAGACAGGTGAAGAAATCAGCGATGTCGTCGGAGTAGAACAGCCCCGCCGTGGGAATGAACGAGGCCAGCAGGATCCGCTTGTCGCGCAGGGCCGGGAAGTGGTCGTACAGTTTCTCGATGCCGTCGGCGAACACCCGCGCCGTGGGATGCTGCTGCTGGAAGCGGTGGGCGAACGCATCCTCGATCTCGAAGAAGAGCGTCTCGGGCAGCAGCTGATGCACGCGCGAGGCGACCACGCCACTGCCGATGCCGGCCAGGACCACCTGGTCATAGCCGCCAGCTAGACGTCGCACCTCGTGCGCAGCACGCTGGCCAAAGATGGGGGAAGACGGGCAGACGCTGCCCGTGACAGTAAACCGCGTCAGATAGCTCATGAGGACATCCGATGGAACAGGTCCGTCCCATCTGAATCGATTCAACAATGCCGGTGCAGCAACCGCAGCACCGGTACGACGGGCGGACCAACGCACGGACCGGAGCATGTTCCCCGCAGGACCCCATGCCCAGCCCCGGCCGATGAAACCCCTTTCGGCACCGACCCGTGTATCCGCCGCATGTGGCTTTTGTCACACAGCCACTGGTCAGGTCAAAGTTGCGATGGTAACGGATCATGTCCCTGTCACCCAAGAAAACCCCGCCCACACATTCAGTGGGAACCTGAAGAGCCCACTCTGCGGCCAACAATCGCGCCAGCCGGGGGTTTATTATTGGAAAGTAGAGCCCCATATACTTCGGAGCCCCTGCACCAGGAAAGGCTCGGCCCCGCTGGCTGTCCGGCTTACGGGCAGGATGCAGGATCTGTCCAGGCCTTCCTCAGGAAGTTTCCTTCGACCCGGTGGAGTTCATGGAAAACCAACAGCCCAATCAAGAAGCGCCCGATCACGTCCTGGTGGTGGACGACGACGCAGAGATCCGCACGCTGCTGGCCGAATACCTCAGTCAGAACGGCATCCGTGTCACCGTGGCCCGCGACGCCACCGAAATGCGCCAGGTCTTCGACGAAGCACGGCCCGACATCATCATCCTGGACCTGATGATGCCCGGCGAGGACGGTCTGACCGTGTGCCGTGAGCTGCGTTCGCACTCCAACGTCCCAGTCATCATGCTCACCGCCCGGGCCGACGAGGTGGACCGCATCATCGGCATCGAGATGGGCGCCGACGACTACCTCGGCAAGCCCTTCAGCCCGCGCGAGCTGCTGGCCCGCATCAAGGGCGTGCTGCGCCGCACCCGCACCCTGCCCCCCAGCCTGGGCGACGCCCAGCAGGTGCGCTTTGCCGGCTGGACGCTCGATTCCGGCGCCCGCCACCTCATCTCGCCCGACAACGTCATCGTGCCGCTCTCGGGCGCCGAATACCGGCTGCTGTCGGTGCTCATCCAGCACCCCAACCGCGTGCTGGACCGCAACCAGCTCATGGATCTCACCCTGGGCCGCGAAGCCACCCCCTTCGACCGCAGCATCGACGTGCAGATCAGCCGGCTGCGCAACCGCCTCAACGATGACGCCCGCGAGCCGCGCATCATCAAGACCATCCGCAACGAAGGCTACATCCTGGCCGCCCATGTCGAGCGCGTGGGCTGACGCTGGTCTCCCGGGCGAGCGGGCCACTCACAGCTCTCCGCCCGAGCCCTGCCCGATGCCCGGAGACCGCTCATGAGGCTGCTCCCCGGCTCCCTCTACGGCCGCATGGTTCTAGTGCTGGCCACCTCGCTGCTGCTGTCGCAGGGCGCCAGCCTGCTCGTCAACTTCTTCGACCGGGGTAGCTCCATCTATCGGCTCAACGCCGAACAGATGGTCAACCGCATCGCCCGCACCGCCAGCCTCATCAACCGGCTGCCGCGGAACGCCCGCCAGGCTGTGGTGGCCGAACTGGGCGCCAAGAGCGACTTCCGCGTCCAGCTCGTCAACCAGCCTATCGAGATCGAGAGCGGCTTTGCCGAGCTAAACCAGTACGAGAAGAACTTCGCCGCCGCCATCCGCGATGCCATGCATCCACCGCTGCTCACCACGGTGGAGATCACCCGCGCCGCCCGGGCCGAAAGCCCCGACGAGGTAGAGCCGCCCAATGCCACCACCTTCGAAACCTGGCTGGCCCGGCGCTTCTACTTCATGCTGCCTGCCACCTTCTCGGTCGTCGCCCAAGTCGAGCTGGAAGACGGCACCTCGGCCGCCTTCTTCGTGCGCATGCCCCAGGAGCCTCTCAGCCAGCTGGAAGCCCTGGTGCCCCGCCTGCTGATGTGGGCAGCCATCATCTTGCTGATGTCGCTGCTCATCGGCCGCGTCATCACCCGGTCGCTGCGCCAGCTCGACCGCGCCGTGCAGAACATCGGCAAGAACCCCGTCGGCGCCAGCGACAAGCCTGTCGTCATCCCCGACGAAGGCCCCATCGAACTGCGCCGCCTCATCGCCCGCTTCAACGAGACCCAGGAACGCATCCGCCGCTACATCATCGAGCGCTCCAGCCTGCTGGCCGCCATCTCGCATGACCTGCGCACCCCCATCACCCGCATGCGGCTGCGCGCCGAACTGCTGCCCGAGGCCCTGCGCGCCAAGTTCATCCACGATCTGAAAGAAATGGAGGAGCTGGTGGGCTCGTCGCTGGACCTCTTTGCCGAACTGGGCAAGTCGCGCGAGCGCTACCCTGTCGACATCAATGCTCTGCTGGAAAGTATCGCCACTGACTGGACCGATACCGGCCACCAGGTACTGCTCACCGGCCGCGCCAACAGCGCCTACCCCACCGAACCCTCCATGCTGAAGCGTGCCATCAACAACCTCGTCTCCAACGGCATCCGCTACGGCAAGCAGGTCGAGATCAGCATCGTCGACAGCCCGCGCCAGCTGCGCATCTTCATCCGCGACCATGGCCCCGGCATCCCCGAGACCGACCGCGAGCGCGTCTTCGAGCCCTTCGTGCGGCTGGAGCCCTCACGCAACCGCAACAGCGGCGGCTCCGGCATCGGCATGGCCATCTCGCGCAACATCGCCCGCTGGCACCAGGGCGACATCTACCTCGACAACGCCAAAGACGGCGGCCTCATCGCCGAACTGCGCCTGCCGCGTCGCCCAGGCCCCAGCAGCTGAACACCACGCAGGCCCCGCGCACCTTGGCCGGTCAACCCGAATCGCCGCGCAGCGTTCTTCCCGACTGAGGCCCTCGCAGCCCGAGCGGCCTCATCGCCCGGCACGGACACCACCCCTACGCCGGCCCCTTTCGACCCCTTCCCACCCCGAAGGAAAACCATCATGGCCTTGCATAACGCCCTCACCCTGGACATGGCCCACGCCGCATCCCGTCCCGCCACCCTGACCCGCCGTGCCTCCGGCCTGCGACAGGCAACCCGCC
>ERZ772946.273-NODE-273-length-22209-cov-14.0068_pt1 | contig 22209 bp, 20 predicted proteins | sample MGYA00511680_ERZ772946 | MGnify/ENA primary metagenome ERZ772946 (study PRJEB29015, sample SAMEA2737918) | human oral metagenome | biome: human oral; feature: human-associated habitat; material: dental | place: China | collected 2016 ... | reverse complement strand
AAGTAAATATAAAGAAGTATACCATATATTCTTGGCAAGTTAAACTCATATTGAAGCAGGGAGAGGAAATGGATTGAGAGAAGATATTATTATGATATAATTAAAAAGCGGATTTTTCTGACTGGTCTTCTTTGGGAAATGGGGAATCATTATGCAAAAGCAAAAGAATACGCGGTCCTGCGAAATATCAGAGCAACGATATCTCGCTCATATAGATAAGGCAACAAGTCGAGAACAGTACCTATACAATCATCTTGAGAATGTTGCCGAGCGTTCAGCTCGTTTTGCTGCTGCTTTTGGAGAGGAAGCAGTCGGACGTGCGCTTGGCAGGTATCATGATATTGGAAAATATTCAAATGAGTTTCAAGACTATATTCGTGCACCTAAAGAAGAACAGCAAAAGAAACGTGGTACGATTGACCACTCGACTGCTGGAGCTAAGGAGATGGCGCAGCTGGGGACTGCGGCAGGTGTGTTGGCATTCTGTATTGCGGGGCATCATGGAGGAATCCCGAATCGCGGAACGAGGGCGGACACTGCGGTAAAGCCTACACTCATCGGACGGCTGAAGAAGGTGGTACCGGACTACCATACCTACCGTAAGGAGAACCCAGTACCGCTTCTTCCAACATCGTCTCTGTTGTCCAAGGTAGTGCGTGTGCCATTTTGGGTGATGCTTTATACACGTATGATCTTCTCCTGCCTCGTCGATGGAGACTTTCTGGATACGGAGTATTTTATGTTTGACGGAGCGATTGAACGCGATGACTTCCCACCAATAAAGGTGCTCCTTGAACGATTGGAGAAGAGTATCGCAGAGCGTTTCTTTGCGCCGAGATCTGCAGAGGAACAGAAGCGGATGAGCGAACCCCTCAATCAAAAACGTATGGAGCTGCTTCGCGAGGCTATTGCGGCAGGGAAGGGAGCTAAGGGGAATCTGTACCGTATGAATATTCCGACGGGAGGAGGGAAGACGATTTCATCCCTTGCATTCGCGCTGCACTACGCTGTGCAGGTGCAGCGCAGACGAATTATCTACGTCATACCGTACACAAGCATTATCGAGCAGACTGCTGCGGTGTTTCGCGGGATTTTGGGAGAGGAGTGTGTCGTTGAGCATCATCAGAATGTGGACTATGACGATGCCGGCGAGGAGATGAATCGCAAGAGACTTGCTTCCGAGAATTGGGATGCACCGATTATCGTCACTACGAATGTACAGTTTTTTGAATCCCTCTTTGCTAATCGTCCCTCGAAATGCCGTAAGCTCCACAATATTGCGGAGAGTGTTGTGATCTTTGATGAGGCGCAGATGATTCCGCTCGACTACCTCTGTCCTTGCATGGAAGCCATACAGGAGCTTGTACGTCACTATGCCTGCACAGCCGTTCTATGTACGGCGACACAGCCCCCACTGGAACAATTCTTTGCTGCGGATATGCAGCTAATTGAGATCTGTCCTGCTGTCATGGAGAATGCCGCATTTTTTCGACGAACAAAGATTGAGCTGCGTGAGCATCCAATGTCGCGAGAGACTCTGGCGGCGGAATTGGAGAAATATGCGCAGGTACTCTGCATCGTCAATGGGAAAAGAACAGCACAGAAGCTTTTTGATCGGATAGAGTCGAAGGATGGTGTTTATCATCTGTCTACAAATCTCTATCCTGTACATCGTGAACGAGTTTTAGAGGAAATTCGTTCACGGTTGAAAGCTGGACAGCCCTGCCGTGTGATCTCAACCAGCCTTGTGGAGGCAGGAGTCGATCTTGATTTTCCGTGTGTCTATCGTGAGCTGAATGGGATCGACAGCATCGTGCAGGCGTCAGGACGATGCAATCGTGAGAATCGGCAGGGAATCGAGGATAGTCCCGTATATGTATTTTCCTTTGAGGATACCAAGAAGAAAAACTTCCTTGCTGCCGATACAACGCAGATCGTCGCTCGAAAATATAGGGAAAATCTCGCGAACCCCGCAGCGATTCGGATGTATTTTAACGAACTTTATGACTTGGGCGGAGAGAAACGATTGGATTGCAAAGATATTATGGGAAAGTCGCGAGAACTTGCATTTGCGAAAATCGCCGAAGAGTTTCGCTTGATTGAGGAACAGACCATATCCGTTTTGATTCCACTGGAAGATGAGGCCAAGGAATTGCTCCGGCATCTCGAAGCGGGGGAACGCTCACGCAGTCTCCTGCGAAAGGCTGCACGTTATATGGCTTCTGCTCGGTCGAATATAGCAGAAGAGCTTCTGATGCACGGAGCGCTTTACAAGATGGATGAAGAAATTACTGTTCTTGTCGATTTGTCGGCTTATGACATGAAGAAAGGCTTGATGGAGAATGAGGCGGAAGAAGAGCGGAAAAAATAGAGTGGGGAGATTTTGCAATCTCCCCACTCATGGTACAAATATGACAAAGCACAAATTTCAATCCCCACATAGTATTTGTATCTATGCGACAATGGTATTTTATTATGAATGAATGTTCCTGTCAAATTTTGATTTCTGAATTTGGTGTTGACATAAGCATTATTTTATAATATATTTGAATAAAACAAAACACAAGAATATAATGGAGGCGCGAATATGTCTTATGGAGTTCGACTCGAAGTATGGGGAGATTTTGCTTGCTTTACGCGACCGGAACTTAAGGTAGAGCGTTTTTCGTATCCTGTCATAACGCCGAGCGCTGCGAGAGGGGTGCTGGAAGCGGTATTTTGGCATGATGGCCTAAGGTGGGTCATAGATCGCATTTTCGTCTTGTCCAAGATTCAGTATACTAACATTCGCCGCAATGAACTCAAGGCGAAGATATCAGCGAGCAATGTACTGAGCTTTGCAGCCAAAGGAGAAGGAGAGTTGTATCAGTCGACTAAAGATGACATTCAGCAGCGTGCATCTACCGTACTCAAAGATCCACGCTACATCATCGAGGCACATTTTGAGATGACGGAGCATGCGAATCCATCCGATAATCCGGGGAAATTTCGAGAAATCTTCTTGCGGCGTGCACGAAAAGGCCAGTGCTACCACATGCCCTACCTTGGATGCCGAGAGTTTCCTGCGCATTTTCGCCTGTATGAGGAGGAGTCAATTGCAGCAGCATATCATGGTGAAACGAGAGACCTTGGGCTTATGCTCTATGACATCGACTACAGTGATTCAAATAATCTTCGGCCGATTTTCTTTCATGCACAACTGACCAACGGCGTTCTTGATCTGCGCGATTGCGAGGTGTATTGCTGATGCTGGAGACCTTGGTACAGAGATATGAAGATGAATGCAGAGAGGGGCGTCTGCCAAGAGACGGTTGGGAGAAACGGAATGTTTCGTTTGCCCTCGTGATTGGGAAAGACGGAGAATTGCTTCAGGTGATTTCGATTCGTCAGGAAGTACTGCGCGGAAAGAAAACTGTGCTGCGTCCGCAGGAACTCCTTGTTCCTATTGGTGAGACACGTGCAAGTGGAATTTGTCCGTTCTTTCTCTGCGATAACGCATCGTATTTTTTGGGGGCGGATACCAAGGGGAAGCCGAAACGGACGGCAGATTGTTTTGCTGCTGCCGTAAAGTTGCATGAGAATATTTTAGCAGATGTCAGCAGCGAAACGGCAGAAGCCGTTATTTCCTTTTTTCGTCGTTGGAAGTCGGGAGAGGATGCGGTTCGTGCACATCCGGTACTTGCATCCCATGCCGATGATATTCTTGCGGGCGCGAATCTCGTGTTTCGCTATGAGGGGCGCTACGCTCATGAGGATCCGGAGATTCGGGCAGCATGGGAGCGGTATCGACAGAAAAGTGACGGAGAAGATTTGCAGCGCTGTCTCGTGACAGGGGAACTGGCTCCGGTTGCCGTCAAGCATCCGGCACTCAAGGGTATAAGCGGCGCACAACCGACAGGGGCGATGCTTATATCGTTTAACGCAAATGCCTTTGAATCCTATGGGCATGTCGACGATCAGGGGAGAAATGCTCCTGTATCGAAGTATGCGGCGTTTGCCTATGGAACGGCACTCAACGCTCTGATTGCTGACGACGCACACAAGAAAATGATCGGTGATACGACAGTGGTCTACTGGGCGGCTGAGAAGAGCAGCGAGGCACAGGATGTATTTGCGGGCGTACTCGGTGATGGCGATTTGATGACAGATGATCTGCTGGATGAAATCCTGCGGAGAATAGAGGCAGGAGAGGACATCGACTATAACGGTGTATCTATCCCGTACGAGAATCCCTTTTATATTTTGGGACTGGCCCCAAATGCGGCGCGGATTTCCGTGCGCTTCTTTTTGCAGGATTCCTTTGGCACATTTTTGAAGAATCTTGCTCTGCATATTGAGCAGATGGACATCGTTCGTCCTGCCTGGGTGAGGGATCGAAATGTTCCTCTATGGAAACTGCTCCTAGAGACAGTGAATCCAAATGTCAAGACGATGATGGCATCGCCTGTCATGGCAGGTGCGATGATGCGTGCTGTACTGACAGGCGGGAAGTATCCTGCCTCCATATTCCAAAACATCATGCTCCGTATCCGTGCACAACAAGGGAAAGAGAAGGTTAACCCCAGGCGTGCCGGTTTTTTGAAGGCGTATTTACTGCGCAATAAAGAGAGGAGAATTACCGTGGCACTTAATGAAAACGAAACAGATGTCGCCTACTTGCTGGGACGGTGGTTTGCTATTTTGGAGAAAGCGCAGGAACTGGCTCTTCCGGAGATCAAAGCAACGATTCGTGATCGTTTCTTTAACTCTGCTTGTGCGACACCAGCTTATATATTTCCCCTTTTGCAGAAGCTTTCGCTCCATCATATGAAAAAGCTGGAGGGACCGGATAAGATACGCGTTGACAAGGCATTGACGGAGATTCTTGCAAAGTTGGAGGCGGGAGGGATTCCCCGTCATTTGACACTTGAGGAGCAGGGGGTATTTATCCTCGGATATTATCATCAGCAGCAGAACTGGTATCAAAAGAAGGAGGACAAATAAAATGTCTGATGCAATCAAGAACCGATATGATTTCGTTGTCCTGTTCGATGTGGAGAACGGTAACCCCAATGGAGATCCGGATGCAGGGAATATGCCTCGTGTGGATCAGGAAACAGGGCATGGCCTTGTCACCGATGTCTGTCTCAAACGTAAGATTCGTAATTATGTAGAAGCAGTAGAGGAGGGAGTACCCGGCTACCGTATCTATATCAAGGATGATGTGCCGCTTACGCAACGTGATCAAGAAGCCTGTGAACATTTTGGCATTGAGGACATCAAGAACGTTAAAAAGGACAATCCGGATATCGACAAGAAAATACGCGACTTCATGTGCGAAAACTTCTTTGACATCCGCACTTTTGGCGCAGTTATGACGACATTTGTGCAGGGGGCACTGAACTGTGGTCAGGTGCGCGGACCTGTGCAGCTCGGATTTGCACGCAGCATTGAGCCGATTGTTCCACAGGAAATCACCATCACGCGAACTGCAATCACAACAGTCAAGGATTCACAGGGAAAAAGAACAACAATGGGGCATAAATTCATTGTTCCCTATGCGCTTTATAAAGTCGAGGGCTATGTCTCAGCGAACCTTGCGCGTAAAGCAACAGGGTTTTCGGAGGAAGATCTCGAACTTTTGTGGAAAGCTATCCTGCAAATGTTTGAACTCGATCGTTCGGCGGCACGCGGCAATATGGCAACGCGGGAGTTAATTGTCTTCCGCCATGAAAGTGAACTCGGCAATGCACCTGCCTATCAGCTATTTGACCGAATCTGTATCAACAAAAAAACGCCAGAGGTTCCTGCACGGAGTTATCATGACTATGATGTTCATGTAGACACGGAGAATCTGCCCGAGGGGGTGACCTGTACACGCATGAACTGAGGAGGTAAAATAGAAGGAGGAAGTGATCCAGCCACTATGGAAAATAGTGAGTGCGAAGATGAAGTGAACAGAATAATATATGCTAAAACAATGTCTAAAAATCAAGCTGTATCAAGTTTGTGGAGGTGAACATCAAGAAAAAACACATATGTGGCGAATAATCGTTATGGATGCATCGCAAAAGAGACCTTTTATGTCCACTTTTGCTGTCGCGCTCCTTGCGGAGCGCGTGGATTGAAATTTGAGCAAGAGTACGAACAGGCAAAAGCCGATATGTCGCGCTCCTTGCGGAGCGCGTGGATTGAAATTCCTTTACACGCCGTTTTCCGCCTGTTCGCATGGTCGCGCTCCTTGCGGAGCGCGTGGATTGAAATGCACATCGCATTGTCGTGCTGCGTGATCTGCCGTGTCGCGCTCCTTGCGGAGCGCGTGGATTGAAATAAGGGGATTGTCCCCGAAGGCATGGACTATGACGAGTCGCGCTCCTTGCGGAGCGCGTGGATTGAAATTCAATACGCCGGCACGGCCGAATGCGGATAAAGAGTCGCGCTCCTTGCGGAGCGCGTGGATTGAAATCAGTATACGAAGTATACTTTGATATCCTCGACGAGTCGCGCTCCTTGCGGAGCGCGTGGATTGAAATACCAGACAGCCACCGATCATGGCTTTCTATGATGTCGCGCTCCTTGCGGAGCGCGTGGATTGAAATGTGCTATCCCGCTTGAAAAATCTGGTGAGCGCCGTCGCGCTCCTTGCGGAGCGCGTGGATTGAAATTCTCTGTTGTCAATCCAGAATCTAGCTTCCGTCCGTCGCGCTCCTTGCGGAGCGCGTGGATTGAAATCGATCAGAAGGGCTTCCTCCATGATGGATGCAAGGTCGCGCTCCTTGCGGAGCGCGTGGATTGAAATAACGAGAGCGAAATCGCCTCCTTGAGCGCCGTGGTCGCGCTCCTTGCGGAGCGCGTGGATTGAAATTCGATGCGCCGCAGCTCATCCGCACGGACTACACGTCGCGCTCCTTGCGGAGCGCGTGGATTGAAATATAGCCAATGGCAATCAGGGCAACAATTCCCATGTCGCGCTCCTTGCGGAGCGCGTGGATTGAAATTTACTGCAATTGTAAGAGATTTTAGTCACGTTAGTCGCGCTCCTTGCGGAGCGCGTGGATTGAAATACGGTGTGATACTCCGCGAGCTCCTTGTCCTGGGTCGCGCTCCTTGCGGAGCGCGTGGATTGAAATCATGATACCTGCCGCAATCATCGCGTCCTCGAAGGTCGCGCTCCTTGCGGAGCGCGTGGATTGAAATTCAAAAATGACTAAGATTGTGATGAGGTGATGAAAGTCGCGCTCCTTGCGGAGCGCGTGGATTGAAATAAGATCGCGTAAATCCTCGCTCTGCGCGATAACAGTCGCGCTCCTTGCGGAGCGCGTGGATTGAAATAACGACCACAGAATCATCCGCACGTGCATCTCTTGTCGCGCTCCTTGCGGAGCGCGTGGATTGAAATATGCTGCTTAAGACACATGCGCCTGCATTTGCGGTCGCGCTCCTTGCGGAGCGCGTGGATTGAAATGCCGTCAATGACGGATGCACCCGCCTTGATGCGGTCGCGCTCCTTGCGGAGCGCGTGGATTGAAATCATGCAGGTGATCTTGCGCGTCTGCTCCGTCATAGTCGCGCTCCTTGCGGAGCGCGTGGATTTTGGTGAGGGGCTCGCTGTGGGGGGCAATTCCTCTGCCATCGAGTTTCTTTCGTTGCATATTTCCTGTTTTTCTTGCTTGCGGTCATTGCGGCATCATTGGCGAACCTCTTCCTATTCGTTGATATGGTTCGGATCGATATTCTCCTGATCGGGTTGAACTTTGATTCATGGGGGATTGGCGGACATACTCCCCATCTTATCGCGGCCTATGGGGAGCTTGCAATATTTCTCTTGTCGATGTAGGGTGCCGGAGCGGTGTTGCTTAATGAATTCGGCAGGGGATTTTGACCACGCGTAAAACCGATCAATAAAAGCATAATAAAGCATGAAAAATGGTGCTGCCGGTGACGAGCGGCGCCATTTTTGTCGGAATCGAAATTTTGTGTTAGACTATGCCCATAGAAATTGTGATGAGGGTGATGATGTGCTCTGCTTTCAGGGAATATACGCAGATTACGGAACGGGAGACGATGCTGTGCATGCGCTTGCAGATGCCTCGCTTTCTGCGGGGCGCGGGGAAGTGCTCGCGCTGATCGGTCCCTCGGGCTGCGGAAAGTCGACGCTGCTGCGCGTTGGGGCGGGGCTTTTGTATCCCAAGGCGGGAACGGTGCTTGCTGACGGTATTCCCATAGATCAGCGCACATTGCGTATCGGATTTCTGCCGCAGAACTATGGTTTGCTTGCATGGAAAACGGTGCGTGAGAATATCTTGCTCAGCACTGAGGTTAAAGGGGAATGGAACGAAGAGCGGGCGTCGGTATTCGAGGAGCTTGTCAAAGATCTCGGGCTGACTTCTCTTTTGAATCGATATCCGCACGAACTCTCAGGCGGACAGCAGCAGCGCGTGGGCCTGGCACGCGTATTTCTCCTTGCGCCGGATCTGCTGCTGATGGATGAGCCGTTCTCTGCGCTCGACGTGATTACGCGCGAGTCGATGCAGGCGGTCTTTCTCGCACTTTGGAAGAAGCGCTCTGTGACAACGCTGCTCGTGACGCATTACGTGGAGGAGGCACTGACGCTTGCAGGACGCATTGCCGTTATGACGGGAACGCCCGGGCATGTGGCCGAGATTATTGATAACCCGTTTGCGGGAAATCTTGCACAGCGCAGTACGCCGGAGTTCTTTGCGATGGGGCAGCGGCTGCGTGCGAGGATTGCGGGAGCAGGTGTGTGATGGAGAGAATCTCGCTGCGTATGTTTGCGCTTGGGATATTCATATGTCTTGCCGTTTGGGCAGGTGCTGCTCAACTCCTTCAAATACCTGTGGTTCCTTCGCCTGAATTGGTACTGATCCGGCTCGCGCAGAAATTCCCGGATACGATTGCCGTTCACGCAGGATATAGTCTTATGCGGATTATGGTCGGGCTCTTTGCTGCTGTTGTCGCAGGCTATCCGATCGGTGTTCTGATGGGGTATTTCCCGCGTGTGAACCGTCTACTTGCGCCGATTCTCTACCTGAGCTATCCCATTCCAAAGATTGCGCTTTTGCCCGTTGTCATGCTCCTTTTCGGTGTAGGAGAGACGAGCAAGCTTCTCTTGGTTTTCTTGATCATCGTGTTTCAGGTTGTTGTGGCTGTGCGTGATGCGGTTGCCGCAATTCCGTCGGAGACTTACTTCCCGCTGCGTGTACTGGGGGCTTCCTTTACACAGCTGGTACGCCACATCATCCTGCCCGCTTCGCTGCCGAAGTTCATCACAGCGGTACGTGTGGCAATGGCGACGGCGATCTCCGTGCTGTTTTTCACGGAGACATTCGGTACGCAGTACGGCATCGGCTACTATATCATGGACGCATGGCTGCGTGTGAACTACCTCGATATGTACGCAGGTATCGTCGTCCTGAGCATGATGGGGCTTCTGTTCTTTGTCCTGCTCGACTTCGCGGAGCGACGGCTGTGCGCGTGGAATCGGCAGTAAAGACAGAAAGAGCGGCTGTACTTGATGTGCAGCCGCTTTTTAGCATATATTCTCAGCGGATCAATACGAATCCCTCCGCATTGTTCCAGATTATGCTTCCATCCTTGTCTCTGGCGATTGAGATGTTTTCGAAATGGACGAGATAATTTTCTGTTTCGTAATCTTGCAGTTTTTCACTTGTGTGGGTATTGTTTTGTAGGAGCATTTCGATATGGGAGCGCAGGTCAATGCGCTCTGTTGTGCCGTCTGTGCGAGTGAGAACAAGGGTGCTCTTGTTATTGATATTGTGCACGCCGAAGTGGATGAGTGTGTGATAGTCCACGACGGATAGTTCCCAAGAGTTTGGACCGTAGAAGGAAAAGAACTCATGAATCGGCTTGAAATCGGCGTCGAGTACGGCAGCGGCGAGCGGGGAAGCATTTCTCCCGATGTACTGTGCAATATCGATGATTTCATTGACGACATACGATGGCGTATCATTGCGCTTTACAATTTGTCCGTCCTGCAGGAGGTCGTACTCCGTGAGAATTCGGTTAAGCCGCGCCTCCTGATTATGAAGCGGCACATCGATGACGTTCAGCGGCGTGAGGGAGAAGATGAGCGCGAGAATGGCAGCGCAGAGGTAGACTTGCCGCGGTTTCTTTTTGAGAAATGCAACGGCGAGCGCGTAGATGCCGCAGAACGTGCAGATCATTGAGACGTAGCGTGCTGTGGTCAGACCGTACGCTTCATAGCGCAGGTATACACCGTAGAGCTGTACGGCAAGAATGGGGAGAAAGAGGAGAAGCCCCCACTTCAAAAAGCGGTTAAAGAGGGGAAGGCGTTTTTGTTCAGCCAGTGTTCCAAAGAAAAATGCAAAGCCCAAGAGTGCAAATGAAGCAAACCAATTCATCGTTCCGACGGGCATTTCGCCCGCAAGGATGATCTTGCCCACATAGATATAGAGGACGAGGAGCAGCACGGCATAGACGGGGAAAAAGAGATAGAGGAGCAATTTTTGCACGGCGACGGAGTGTTCATAGCGCTCGCCTGCTCTTGGGAGTGCACCGAGGAATGCGCCCAATCCCCAGACACCGTATGCAATCAATCCTGCGAAGAGGTAGGTCGTCTCCGGCAGCCAGCCATCGGTGTCAGTGATGATCAGCGCCCAGAATGCTGCAACGCAGAGCACCAGGCCGAGAAAGAGCAGGATACTCGTCGCAATGGAAAAGACTGCAGCAAAGAGGAGAGCAGGAAGTCCCGGCGCACGGTTTGTATGCTCGAGGAAAAAGAGTGCAAGAAAACTCAGTGCGAGATATACACCGAGTGTCCCCATGATCAGATGACGGCTCGGCGCTTCGATGCCGTACCACAAATATGCGAGTATCAGGAATAGAGCGGCGGAGCAGACAGCCGTCACAATCGGTGCCTTTTTTACGGGAAAAGCATCGCGCAGGAGACTGCCCGCCGCTGCTGCAAGCCATGCGGCGATGACAGCGGGCACCAGCTGTGTCAGGCGGTCGAACAATACGGAGTTCTCGAACCAAAATGAGGGGATATCATAGCCGGGGCGCATGAGGATCGCACCCGCAGCGATGAAAAAACCGACCGTCTGCCAGAACACCGCAACGGGAAAACGGCGGACGAGTTCATGCGTTCGTCCCTTCAGCTGCAGCATACGAACGGAAATATTCATTATACTCCCTCCTTTGATATCCATTCTATCGTTGCAGTGATTTCCAGTCAATGAATGCAGCATTAAGCCCGTGAATACATGCGATCAATACCTTTACAACGACCTTCGAAAAATGGTAATATGGGCGCGTGGTTTTTTCGCATGGACGATCTGTTCGGCATTCTTTTATGAAAAAGGTGGTACGCAAAGATGAACGAACTTCTCTATAAAATCCCCGCCAATACACCGCGTGAGGAGATCATTCGGCAGCTCAAGGAACATCCGGAGGTGCGCTTCGTTTCGCTCGTGGGCATTGATATGGCGGGCAACGATACGGATGAGAAGATCCCTGTGCGGATTTTTATTGAGGATATCGAAAAATTTTATAACGGAACCGCCGTACAGACAGACGGTTCCTCCGTGGTCCTGCCGAAGATCGCAACAATCAACAATGCGAAGGTTGATCTTCCGATTGATCCTGCGGTCAACTGGTTTGTGGACTACGATCCCGAGAGCTCGGACGAGGAGACGGGGCTGCCCGTCGGGACGCTGCGCATTCCTTCCTTTATCATTCACGAGGAAAAACGTGTCGATTCGCGTGCGGCACTTGTGGATACGCTCGCCTATGTCAAGCGTGAACTCCTCGCCTTCTTCCGTGCCAATCCGGACATCTCCGGCGCGCCAAGCCTCAACGGGAAGAACATTGAGGATATCGTTTTTACCTCGGCGACAGAGCTTGAGTTCTGGGTCAAGACGCCGCTTGATGACAATGCGTCCATCGAGGAGATGTCAGCCTCACAGGTGATGAACGAGCAGTATTGGGAGCGGACGCACGGGTCTGTGCGCACGGCGCTCGAGGACTGCCTTATCCAGCTTGACAAATATGGTTTCCACATGGAGATGGGGCATAAGGAAGTCGGCGGACTGAAGGCACAAATCGATGAGAATGGTTGCATGACGCATGTCTGCGAACAGATCGAGATCGATTGGCAGTTCGACAGCGCCGTGCAGGCGGCGGACAATGAGCTTTTCGTTCGCACCTTTGTACGTGAGATTTTCCGCCTCTATGGACTGGAGGTCAATTTCAAGGCGAAACCGCTCATTGGTCTTGCAGGCAACGGCGAGCATACGCATCTCAGCCTCGCAGCAATCACGAAGGACGGCAAGCGCCACAGCCTTTTTGCAGCGGATGATCAGAATGCGGATTATATGAATGCCGTCGGCTACGGTGCTCTGATGGGTCTCCTGAAGAACTACGAGGCGGTCAGCCCCTTCGTCTCCGCGACGAATGATGCGTTCAACCGTCTCAAGCCCGGCTTCGAGGCGCCGGTCTGCGTCGTTACCTCGTTTGGTGCGACGCCTGCGATTCCTTCGCGCAACCGCACCGTACTCGTCAGTCTCATCCGCGACCTCAAAAGTCCCCTTGCAACGCGTTTTGAGCTCCGTGCGACCAATCCGTATTCGAATACCTATCTCGTTCTTGCTGCCGCATATCTTGCCATCCTCGATGGGATCAAGCATACGGCGGGGCGTACGACGACGGAACTCCTCGGCGAACTCTCAAAGCAGCCGGGGGAGAAGGGATTCTATCTCGAAACCGATCGTGCCTATCGGAGTGAGGAGGACGTATTCGAGCACTATACGGCGGACGAGCGCGATGCACGCTTCGGCAAACCGCCCGCAACAGTTTGGGAGAATATGCTCGGATTCGAACTCTACCCGGAGAAAGTAGCGGTACTTACAGCGGGCAACACCCTTCGGCCGCAGATCATCGAGTCGTTCCGTACGGGCGCTCTTTTACGTTGGAAGATTGAGCTCATCAGCCGCATCATTCCGGAGAACCGCGAGATCGTCCGCCGCATGGTGGAGATCAAGAGTGACTTCGTCACGGATCAGGATGCCTATATGTGGAATAAGATTCACGATCTGCGCATCTATCTCGCAAAGGATACGATTGACGATAAGGCACTCTTTACACTTCTCATCAAGGCGCTCAATGAGGGGGACTATCCGACGGCGTCTGCGCTCCAGATCGAAATGTATGCGAAGATGGAGGAGCTCAAGGGCCTTTACGAATGCTATAAAAAGAATATGATCTAAATGCGGGGAGTTCTGTCATAAACTGGCAGAGCTCCTTTTAAAAAAATAAAAGTCAAAAAATCAAAATAGTATTTGACTTTTTGACCTTACCTGTTATAATGGGAGCATGAAGACAAAAATAAATGGTGGAGGGACACATTATGGAACAGGATAAATACACAGCGCGGACGCTGGCGGCGCTCCAATCGGCGCAGCAGATTGCAGCCATGCGCTATCATCAGGAAATTACTTCGGCACATGTGCTGCTCGCACTCGCGAAGGAGCCGGAAGGGCTGCTTGCAACCATCTTTGATGCCTGCGGCGTTGATCTGCCGATGCTGAAGGCGCGGTTGGAGAAAGAGATCGCCCGTATTCCAAGCGTGCGCGGCACGAACCGCCTCGGCATGGGGATGGACATGGTGCGTGTACTCGGGCGCGCCGAGGAACTGGCGAAGTCCATGAAGGATGAGTACGTATCGACAGAGCATCTTTTACTTGCGATCGTCACGGACGGAAGTGATGAGGTGCAGACCATTGCGCGTGAGTTTGGTCTGACGAAGAGTGCTGTACAGGAGGCAATTCAGAAGAACCGCAAGCAAAATGTCACGAGCGATAACCCGGAGGAGGGGTATCAGTCGCTTGAGAAATATGGACGCGATCTGACAGCGGCGGCGCGCGCGAATAAGCTCGATCCTGTGATCGGTCGCGACGAGGAGATTCGCCGCTCGATTGAGATCCTTTCGCGTCGCACGAAGAACAATCCCGTGCTCATCGGTGAGCCGGGCGTCGGCAAGACGGCGATCGTCGAGGGCCTTGCTCGCCGCATCGTAGCGGGGGATGTACCCGAGTCGCTGAAGAACAAGACACTCTACTCGCTTGACATGGGGGCGCTTGTCGCGGGAGCGAAGTTCCGCGGCGAGTTTGAGGAACGTCTCAAGGGTGTGCTCAACGAGATTGCAAAATCCGAGGGGCAGATCCTGCTCTTTATTGACGAAGTGCATACTGTTGTTGGCGCAGGAGCTGCCGAGGGCGCCATGGATGCAGGAAATCTTTTAAAACCCCTACTTGCGCGCGGCGAACTGCGCTGCATCGGCGCGACAACGCTGAACGAATACCGTAAGTACATTGAGAAGGACACGGCACTCGAGCGCCGCTTCCAGCCGGTCATGGTCGGTGAGCCGAGCGTAGAGGATACGATCTCTATTCTGCGCGGACTCAAGGATCGCTACGAGGTACACCACGGCGTGCGCATCCGCGATGCCGCTCTCGTCGCGGCGGCGACGCTTTCCGATCGTTATATCTCGGATCGGTTCCTGCCGGACAAAGCAATTGATCTCGTCGATGAGGCGGCGGCAAAGCTGCGCACGGAGATCGAGTCCATGCCTGCGCCGCTGGATGAGATCCGGCGCAAGATTCTCCAGCTCGATATCGAGGAGGAGGCGCTGAAGAAAGAGACCGACGAAGCATCGAAGGAGAAGCTTGCCGCTCTCGTTGCAGAGAAGGAAGAACTGCATACAGAAGAGCAAAAGCTCCAGGAGAAGTGGGAGAGTGAGACACAGGCCATCCTGCGCGTGCGCGCTATCAAGAAGGAGATGGACGAGGTGCGCGGAGAGATGGAGGCTGCGGAGCGTTCCCAGAATCTCGCGCGTGCATCTGAGCTGAAATACGGGAAGATGCCCGAGCTTGAGAAGAAACTCGCGGAAGAGGAGGCGGCAATTGCCGCCAAGGCGGACGGCGAGCAAATGCTCAAGGAGGAGGTCGGTGAGGAGGACATTGCGCGTGTCGTCAGCCGCTGGACGGGAATTCCTGTGACGAAGATGATGACAGGTGAGCGCGAGAAGCTGCTCCGCCTTGAGGAAGTGCTGCATGAGCGCGTCGTCGGTCAGGACGAGGCGGTGACCGCCGTCAGTGAGGCAATCCTGCGTGCACGTGCGGGCATCAAGGATCCGAACCGACCGATCGGCTCGTTTATTTTCCTTGGCCCCACAGGCGTCGGAAAAACGGAACTTGCAAAAACACTTGCGGAAACTCTCTTTGACGATGAGCGGAGCATGATCCGCATCGATATGAGTGAGTATATGGAAAAGCACAGTGTTTCGCGCCTCATCGGAGCGCCTCCGGGCTACGTCGGATACGATGAGGGCGGACAGCTGACGGAAGCGGTGCGCCGTCGTCCGTACAGCGTCATCCTGCTTGATGAGATCGAGAAGGCACATCGCGACGTGTTCAATGTCCTGCTCCAGATTCTCGATGACGGGCGTCTGACGGACGGCAAGGGGCGCGTCGTGAATTTCAAGAACACCGTCATCATCATGACGAGCAATCTCGGCTCGCACGAAATCCTAAGCAAAAAATATGAGGAGGCCGTGCAGGCGGTGCGAGGGCTGCTCAAAGAATACTTCCGTCCCGAGTTCTTGAACCGCGTGGATGATACAATTGTATTCAAGGGCCTCAGCAAGGACGACGTGAAACATATCGCGGCCATTATGCTTGCTGCGCTCGGAAAGCGCCTCGAGCGTCAGACAGATATCGAGCTTACATGGAATGACGATGCGATCGCGGCACTTGCAGAGGAGGGCTTCGACCCGGACTTCGGCGCGCGCCCGCTCCGTCGACTGCTCACGCACACGGTGGAAACAGAGCTCTCGAAGAAGATCATCGCGGGCGATGTCCGCGGCGGCGATGTGGTAGAGCTCGGCTTCGACGGGAAGAATTTTACGTTTAAGACACTGTAATGTTTTGGGGGCTGCTCTTTTTTCGGAGCAGTCCCTTTTTCGTACCAAAGGTTACAGCCTTTCTTCACCGACTTGCGTTATAATCGCTGTAAAGAGATGATAAAGAGCAATTTACATAAAAGGAGCTTTGACGATGGAAAAGATACTCGACCTGAAAAAGACGGTCGCTGAGCTGGTGGAGGAGAATCCCGAGGTTAAGGATATCATGGCGGAGATCGGGTTCAAGGAGATTACAAATCCCGTCGCGCTGAACGTGATGGGGCGCATCATGACGATCCCGCGCGGTGCAGCAGTGAAGGGGATCGACCTCGCGAAGGTCATCGCAGCGTTCGAGGGGCGCGGATACACCGTTATCAGTGAGGATACGCAGTCGCGGCAGGGACGCCTGCGCGGATTCATTGAGCGCCTGTCGAGCGGCGAAGAGCTGGAATCCGTTCGAAAGGACTTCGTGAAGGAGTTCGCCCACGTCGAGGCGCAAGAGATCATGGAGGCGGAGCAGACTCTCATCAAGGGGGGGATGCCGATCACCGAGGTCCAACGCCTGTGCGATGTGCACTCAGCACTCTTTCACGGGGCGGTGGATGCGCCTCCGGGCGCGCTCTCGCACGATGAGATTCATGCGCAGGCTGCATCCGTTGATCCGAATGATTTGGATGCGCTGCCGGAGGGACACCCGCTCTCTCTTCTGCGTGCAGAAAACCGTGCGCTCGATGTTTTGCTCGACACGATTGAGGGAGAGCTGGACGGTGCGAAGCGCTCGGATGAGATCGTGCAGCATATCCTCGCGTTGGGCGATCTGCGCATGCACTACATCAAGAAGGAAGAAATCCTGATGCCGATCCTCTACGACTACGGCGTCACAGGACCCTCACAGGTCATGTGGGGCGTCGACGATGAGATGAAGCGCGAGCTCAGTGTGATAACGAAGGCGCTTAAAGAGGATGCAGAGACGCTTCCGATGTATGAAGCACGCATCCGCGCGCTGACCCAGCGTGTGCGTGAGATGATTTTCAAAGAGGAGAAGATTCTCTTCCCGCTCAGTCTGCGCTATTTTACCGAGATCGAATGGTATCGCGCCTACCACGATCTGCTGGAGATGGGCGTCTCGTTTGGCATCGCTATTCCCGCATGGCCCGCGGCGCAGCCGTGGCTCGATCAAGAAGAGGAGCGCCTTGCGCGTTCGCAGGCGGACGGGAAGCTGCAGTTCCCGACGGGAGAACTCTCGATGGAGCAGCTGACGACAATACTGCAGCTGCTGCCTGTGGATATTACCTTCATCGACAAAGACGATGTCGTCCGTTTCTTTACGAACGAGGGACAGGTATTCACGCGTCCAATGTCCGCACTCGGACGGGATGTAATGAACTGCCATCCGCCCGAGATCATCCCTGTGGTGCGCAATCTGATCTCAGACTTCAAGGCGAAGAAGCGCACGCAGATGATCGTGCACCGCTACATCCGTGAGCGCCCGATCCGCGTGCACTATCAGGCGATGTACGATAAGGCGGGAGAGTATATCGGAACGGTCGAGTTTGTGACCGACCATGCGGAGCCTCTGGAAAAATTCTGCCGCTGAGGCGTGACGGTTCCCCGTGCGAACACTTCATGATGCAAACGGGCGCGTGTTCCAATAGACGTTGCTTTGGAGGCTGTGCCGCTGTTGCGGCAACTTGTTGAAGCCTGTCAAGAAAAATACTTGACAGGCTTTTTGTTTGCCGTTATAATCGCAGAAGTGTTTATAGGTGGGTGATGTGTATGGAGCGACTCTACTACCTTGCAAGACTGTATGACCTCTATGGAGGGCTTCTGACAGGGAAGCAGCGGGAGAGTCTCCGCCTGCACATCGCAGAGGACTTCTCCCTCGCGGAGATCGGCGAGGAGCTTGGCATCACGCGGCAGGCGGCGCATGACAATATCCGCCGTGCAGAGCGTGCGCTCACGGAGATGGAGGAGACCCTCGGACTCCTCGCGCGTCAACAGGCGCAGGAGCACGCACTTGCTGCCGTCTGTGCGGATCTGCGTGCACTCAGAGAACCGATTGCGTGCGTCGATGTGCGCCGCATTGCGGACGAACTGGAACAATACACATCCCAGAATGATATAAAGGAGGTGAGGGAATGATCTTTGAGAATTTGTCGGACCGCCTGCAGGGCATTTTCAAAAAAATGCGCGGACACGGCAAGCTGACAGAGGAAGACGTCAATGATGCGATGCGCGAGGTGCGCATGGCACTCCTCGAGGCCGATGTCAATTTCAAGGTCGTCAAGGACTTTGTGAAACGCGTCAAGGAACGCGCGGTCGGACAGGATGTGCTTGATACCCTCACCGCTGCACAGGCGGTTATTAAGATCGTCGACGAGGAACTCACCGCACTGATGGGCGGGACGGAGAGCCGTCTCAACATCAGTCCGAATCCGCCGACCGTCATCATGCTTGCGGGTCTTCAGGGCTCGGGCAAGACGACCTCGGCCGGCAAGCTTGCCCTCATGCTGAAGAAACAGGGCAAGCGCCCGCTCCTTGTGGCTGATGATATTTATCGGCCCGCTGCGATCAAGCAGCTTGAGGTTATTGGCGCTCAAGTCGATGTGCCGGTCTTCTCGCAGGGGCAGGAGGATGCTGTTGCCATTGCGCGTGCTGCGATCGCATACTCGGCAGCGCATGCAAATGATGTCGTCATCATCGATACGGCAGGCCGCCTGCAGATTGATGAAACGCTCATGCAGGAGCTGCGCGACATCAAGGCTGCGGTAAAGCCGCATGAGATCCTGCTTGTTGTCGATGCGATGACAGGCCAGGAAGCCGTCAACGTGGCGCAGTCCTTTGACGCGTCACTCGGCCTCGACGGCGTCATCATGACGAAGCTGGACGGTGATGCACGCGGCGGCGCGGCACTCTCGATCAAGGCGGTTACCGGCTGTCCGCTGAAGTTCGTCGGTATGGGGGAGAAACTCGAGCCGCTCGAGGTGTTCCATCCCGACCGCATGGCGTCGCGCATTCTCGGCATGGGCGATGTTCTCTCCCTCGTTGAAAAGGCGCAGGAGAACTTCGATCTCGAGAATGCGAAGAAGATGGAGGAAAAACTTCGCCGCAATGATTTTACGCTCGACGATTTCCTCGATCAGATGCAGCAGGTAAAGAAGCTTGGCTCGCTCAGCAACATTCTCGGAATGATTCCGGGGATGGGCGGACTCAAAAAAAAGCTTGGCGATCAGGAAATTGACCTCGACGGCAAGGAGATGCGCCGGATCGAGGCGATCATCCGAGCAATGACGCCGAAGGAGCGCACCGATATAACGATCATCAACGGCAGCCGCCGCAAACGCATCGCTGCGGGCAGCGGAACGCGCGTGCAGGATGTGAACAAGCTGCTCAAGCAGTTCGGTGAGATGCGCAAGATGATGAAGAAGATGAAAAACTTGAAGGGCAAAGGCGGAATGCCGTCTCTTCCGTCACTTGGCGGAATGGGCCTTCCGAAGATGCCGTTCTTCAAATAGTCCGGAATCCGGTACAACGAAAGGTGGTGAGAATATGGCAGTCAAGATTCGTTTGAACCGCATGGGTGCAAAGAAGAATCCATTTTACCGCATTGTGGTCGCCGACTCGCGCGCACCGCGTGATGGTCGATTCATTGAGATCCTCGGAAACTATGATCCGTCGCAGCAGCCCGCCGTCGTCAACATTGACGAGGAGAAGGCAATCGATTGGATGAAGAAGGGCGCACAGCCGACCGATACGGTCAGGAACATCCTGAGCAAGAACGGTACGATGGCAAAGTTTGCCGCGGCAAAGCGTCAGAAGGACTAACAAATGCTGCGTGTTCCGAGAGGGATTCCTTCATTTTGGTGGAGGGATCTTTCATGGACGCGTGCATTGTGCAATGAGGAGAGACGATCAGCATGAAAGAGATAGTCGAGGTTATTGCCAAATCCTTGGTAGATCATCCGGAAGCTGTCGTCGTTGACGAAACGCAGGATGATCAGGAGATCATTTTGAGACTTCGCGTGGCGGAGGATGACATGGGCAAGGTCATCGGCAAACAGGGGCGCATTGCAAAAGCTCTGCGCAGTGTTGTCAAAGCTGCTGCAACGAAGGAAAATAAGCGGGCGACGGTCGAGATTGGCTGAGCCATACAGAAACGGCGCGCGTCCTGTGTGACGGCCGCCGTTTTTGCGTAAGGAGAGATACAGAGTGGATTCTATCACAATGAAGGTACCTGTTACCGTCAAGGCGAAACTGACGGAAAAGCTGCGTGCAAAGATGCTCAAGGAGATGGAAGAGGGGCTCAGCCGTGCTGAGCTCGAGCTCCAGCAGCTCGGCATTCAGGAAAAACGCGTCATGCAGGAGGCGGAACAGGGTGAGCTCACGCCCCAGGCGATCCAGCACATCAATACGATCCGCCAAGAGCGTCAGCGCCGCATGGACTATGTTGAGGAGACGCGCGCCCATCAGGAGGAACTGCAGAAATTCGCCGAGGGGGCGGAGATCGTCCAGGGCACCCTCGAACGCCTGGTCAAGGCAAACGTGGGTGACGATATGCGTGAACTGATGAATGTCGAGATTCTGGTGGAGGATGACAAGATTGTCGCCATCCGTGCCTGATGAACGCATTGTTATCGGCCGCGTCGGTGCGCCGCATGGCGTCCGCGGCGCTCTGCGCATCATTCCGCTGACGGATTTTCCCGAGCGGTTTGCCTCGCTGCACGAGGTCATGGCGGGTGATGAGCTCCTGCACATTGAGCACATGAAGCCACAGGGGAAGAATATTCTGATGCACTTTCGCGAATATGCTGCCCGCGAAGATGCGCAGCGTCTGACGGGGCGCCTTCTCACGGTGCCGCGTGCACAGGCGGCGCCGCTCGGCGAGGGCGAATACTATGTCTTTGATATCGTGGGTCTTGCGGTATACGATGAGGCAGGGAATGAACTCGGCATCGTTGAGAATGTCCTCCGTACGGGCAGCAACGACATCTATGCTGTACGCACGGAGGACGGCCGCGAGCTCCTTGTTCCGGCTCTGCGCGCGGTTGTGCTGCAGATCGATTTGAACGCCGGGCGCATGACAGTACGGCTGCCTGAATAGGCGGACGGGGAGCATACGCTCTCCGTTCCGCTTTTTCTATTCGGAAATTCGGTACATCCTTTGCGCAAAATTGTCGGTCATGCTATAATAAATAAAATTATTTCGAGTTTTACTCAATCATCAAAGGGGACGGCATATGCTCACCTGTATCACGCATTCTCCCGAGGAGACTGCGCATTTAGCGGGAACGATCGGTAAAATCATCCATGAGGGGACGGTGATCTGCCTCGATGGAGAGCTTGGTGTGGGCAAGACCCTGTTTGTACGGGCTCTCGCACGGACACTCGGCGTAGAGAGCGATGTGACGAGCCCGACATTTAATCTCATGAATATCTATGAGGGTGTTTGCCCGATTGTGCATTTTGACCTCTACCGGATCGCGTCCGAGGAGGAGCTCGAGGATATTGGCTTCTATGAATATGCAGAAGCGTCAGAGGGCATCATCCTGATCGAGTGGGCGGAAAAATTCCCGGATGCAATGCCGGAGGATCGCCTGCAGGTTCGTATTGACGCGCTTGACGGAGAGGATCGACAGTTTACTTTTGCCGCCGAAGGAGAGAAGAGCAGGTGCCTTTTAGGGGAGTTGAACAACATTGTCGATCGTGAGCATTGATACCTCCTCACAGGTCTCGAGTGTTGCTGTTCTCTCGGAGGAGTGCGTCGCTGCAGAGCTGAGTATGCAGGGCGCGCTGACGCATTCAGAAACGCTCATGCCCCATATTGAGACGGTACTCCATATGGCGCGCATAAAAAAAGAAGAACTTGAAGGCATCGCCGTCAGTATCGGTCCCGGTTCGTTTACCGGGCTGCGCATCGGTCTTGCGGCGGCAAAGATGATGTCATATGCTCTGTGCATTCCCTTGATTGGAGTTCCTACACTCGAGGCGCTTGCCCATCACTGCATCTGTGAGGGTGTGCGCCTCGTTTGTATGATGGACGCACAGAAGGGGAACGCCTATGTACAGGAGTTCACATGGCGTGCGGATGGTGATGCATTGAAACTGCAAGAGGATCGTCCCCTTGTGATCCTGCCGCTGACGGAGGTTGTCGCTGCGCTCGAGGGAACGGTGCGGCCTGTCGTTTTGCTCGGCGATGCCATGCAGAAGCATATGGATCCAGCTCTGCCCGAAGATGTTCATCTTGCGCCGATTCATGCACGTATGCCGCGCGC
>ERZ772946.271-NODE-271-length-22342-cov-5.33787_pt1 | contig 22342 bp, 23 predicted proteins | sample MGYA00511680_ERZ772946 | MGnify/ENA primary metagenome ERZ772946 (study PRJEB29015, sample SAMEA2737918) | human oral metagenome | biome: human oral; feature: human-associated habitat; material: dental | place: China | collected 2016 ... | reverse complement strand
CCTCGGGTGCTTCCGGCTCTTTGATGCGGACAATCTCCGTAAGGACGGATTGGAAATCCCGTCCGCCCGAACTTGAAAACGCGCCCGCGACATTCTCCCAGACGATGTATCTTGGGTATCTTCCATTCGTTGCACACCTCATTTCTCGCACGATACGAATTGCCTCGAAGAACAGTACGGATTCCGTACCGTAAAGCCCGTCTCTGCGCCCCGCGATGCTGAGATTCGTACAAGGCGAACCGAACGTGATGATGTCCACAGGCTCGATCTCGCCCCCTCGGATATTGTGAATGTCTCCGAGATGTTTGACGGAGGGAAGCCGCTTCGTTGTGACGCGAATCGGGAACGGCTCTACCTCCGATGCCCATTTCGGTTCTATCCCCGCAAGAATCCCTCCAAGTGTGAATCCCCCGCTCCCGTCAAAGAGACTGCCAAGCGTCATCATTTCACGGAATGGGGCGCGGTCATACGCTCAAGCATCTTGCCCGTCATCCAGATCGCCCCGTCGATGACAAGTGGTAGGAAGATGCGGTCACGGAATCTGCACCATCCTGTCTCCTTCTCTGCGCTCTCCTTCAGTGCCGCCGTATACGCCGCCGACACCTCACGCGCTGCGGGAAGCCCCTTCTCATGCAGCCAGAGGACGGTCGCTTCCTTCGCCTCCGTCCGTACAAAATCCCCCACATGATTCTTCAGCTCGTTTTGAATGTGTTCCAGTTTCATCTTCAACACGCTCCTTCATAGTCCGTTACCCCACGCGCAATGGCGCGGGCAAATTCATCCTGCCGGCTGCGGAGCAACTGCGCATCGCCCGCATGGTCGATAAACGCAAGCTCCACAAGCACAGCGACGGCATCAGTGTTGCTCAGAACATACAGACCGTTGACACCGGGCTTTGCGCCCTTTGTTCCGCGATCCACGGTTCCGAGCGCATCCACAATCTGATTCTGGATACACTGTGCCAGCTTCTCCCCTGCGCAGCTTCCGTAGAAGTGCCAGGCCTCCGTTCCGTTTGCACTGCCGTTACAGGCGTTGCAGTGAATGGAGATGAAGACATCCGCACCGCTGCGGTCAGAAGCCGAGACGACTTCACGGAGGCTGTCGGATTGGAGACAGCCAACCACCTCAACACCTGCGGCACTCAGATAGCCCGCCGCAAGGTCAGCGACGTTCTTCGCCACGTCACACTCCCGCAGCCCATATCCGCACGCACCGGGGTCGGGATTCCCGTCCGGGGCATGCCCTGCGTTTAGAAAAACTTTCATTGTGCTGCCTCCTTTGGCATTACGCTGCTTTCTTCACAAAATCAATAAACGATTCGCAGATTAATAAATCCACGAACCGTTTACATCGGTTGAAAACGATGCCATCAGGCAGATACCCGTAGGCAACGCTCCCATCCTCGAAAAACGTATATTTCACATTGCACACATCCTCATCCCCCTTTCTTCCGCCCTTTTTGAATGTCGTTTATCGTACTATCCTTCATGCCAAGCTCCTCTGCTGTGGGGATATACACCTCGGAGCAGGAGAGCTTTTTCCCGTCACGGATGATATACACATCCTCCGTATTTCCACGATATGCCACGAAACGACGCACAATCGCCGAGGCATAAACAGGATCGAGTTCCATCAGATATGCCACGCGATCCATTTGTTCCGCTGCCATCAATGTCGAGCCGCTGCCACCGAACAAATCCAAGACGATGCTGTTGACCAGAGAGGAGTTTTTCATGGGGTATGCGACGAGCGGGAGCGGTTTCGTTGTCGGATGAAGTTTTGATTTGCTTGGTCGGTCGAATTCCCAAACGGTGGTCTGCTTTCTGTCGCCGTAAAACTTATGCTTCACGGTGTCCTTGAATGCGTAGATGACAGGCTCATGGCGCATTTGATAATCAAAGCGTCCCAGAACAAGAGACTGTTTTACCCAGATACAGGTTGTTGAGTAGTGAAATCCGGCAGCAACGACAGCATTGTAGAAATTGACCTTTTCCGCATCCGAGTGAAAAATGTAAATGGCAGCCCCGTCCGCAAGATTCTCATAGGCGTTTTTGAATGCCGAAAGCAGGAACTGATAGAACTCCTCGCCCTTCAGATTGTCGTTCATGATTTTCATGCCTGTGCCGCCTGTGTAGTTACACGCATACGGCGGGTCGGTAATGCACACATTCGCTTTTTTGCCATCCATGAGAAGTTTTACATCCTCGGGTTTTGTAGAGTCGGCACAAAGGAGACGATGCTTGCCCAAAAGCCACAAATCACCGGTTTTTACGAAAGGCTCTGCCTGCAGGGCGGCATCTTCGTCAAAATCGTCTTCCTGCGCCTCGTTATCGTCTGCGGCAAACAGATCAGCGATTTCCGCTTCGTCGAAGCCCGTGAGCGAGATGTCGAAGTCCATGCCCTGCAAGGCTTCCATCTCAACGCGCAGCATATCTTCGTCCCATCCTGCGTCAAGTGCGAAACGGTTGTCCGCAAGGATATACGCTTTCTTTTGCGCCTCCGTCAGATGATCGACGAATACGCACGGAACTTGCTCAATGTTCTCCTCCTTGGCGGCGAGGATTCTGCCATGTCCCGCTATGACGTTGAACTCCCGGTCGATGATGACGGGATTCACAAAGCCGAACTCACGGAGCGAGGATCGCAGCTTGGTGATCTGCTCCTTCGAGTGCGTTCGTGCGTTGTTTACATAAGGCACGAGCTTTCCGATGGGGACAAGCTGCATTTCGGATGTGGTTTTTCCCAAGATGTACACCTCCTGCAATAAAAAAGCGACCTATGTCGCCAACTGTATGTTTTAGGCTGCGTCTCAGCTAATCTTCCCGCTCATCTCATCCCCTCCTTGAACGAAGAAGCCGCTCCATCAAGTCATCCTGCGGCGAAACGCCCTTATATTCCGTTGAGCAGTTATCGCGGACGATAGCGAATATCTCGTTCCACAGCCGATTGGTCTGCTTCATGTAGTTCTGGCTCATGGCGACATAAGGAGACTGTATGGGCTGAGAGCTGATCGGATGCTTGCCCAGATAGCCGTATTTGCTGACCGCCTCCTCACAGTGAATCCAACGTGCCGCACTCACGGCATATCGCTCCAAGAGGGCAGGAGATACCAGTTCCGCACATCCGCGCTGCTTGAGCCACTCCCACGCTTCTTTGTAAAGTTCACTCGCGGAGAGCGTGGAGCCGTCACGCTGAACAGCCGATAAAAACTCCTTGGGGGGCGGCATATCCACGCCCTCCGGCTCTGTGGCGATCTGCTCAAAGTCCAAGACCTTCAGCTTGCGCTTGCCGGGATTGCCCTCGGTCACTTTTTCTGCCAAGGATTTTCTCGGTCTTCCTCCCGTGCCGGGCTGCGGTCCTCTAAGCCCCATACGTTTCCCCCTTAAAACTTTTCAAAACTTTTCTGAGCATAAGTTTCAGCATCTACGCTGTTTTATCGAGCGGTTCAAATACTGTCATTCCCTGCAGTGCGTGGCTTCCCACCGAAAAATCACGCTGGCAAAACTTATCTCTCTAACTGGCCTAAAAGTTATGCGAATTTTTCTGTACGCCCCCTCCCCGGTCCAGCAATGGCGCGGTTTTAGAGATTTGACCGCCCCCCTGGGGGTCTAGCGGTCGCCTCTGCCGCGCTGATGAATCCGCTCATGACAAGACACGCAGAGCGACATCAAATTGCCTTCGTCATGTGTGCCACCGTCGGCGAGAGGTCTGATGTGATGCACAAGCGTCGCGAGAACATATCTGCCCTGCTCTTTGCACATCTCACAGAGCGGATGCCCTGCCAAGTGGCGGTCACGAATCCTGCGCCACGCGCTGCCATACCTCTCATGCTGATCGTAGCCACGGGCAAAATGCTCGTAATGACGCTGCATAACTTTTTCGTGCTCCTCGCAGTAACAGCTTTTTCGGTCTGTAAGATTCGGACATCCCGTCATGCGACAGGGACGTTTCGGCTTTCTCGGCATTGCGTTTCTCCATCAAAAAAGCCCTCACGGAGAATTGCTTCTCCGAGAAGGCTGATTCCATATCCTATTTTTGCTGAGTATATCATATCACTGTCAAGGTAGTGACATCAAGACGACATCGACTGCCATTTAGTGACATTTAGTGACATTGGAGAAATATTTTTCAGTCCGATGCCGTGAAGCCGATAGATTTGTCGCAGTCCGAGCTTCATCTCCGTTGCAATCTCCGCCCACGAACGGTATCTCATATAACGGAGATACAGGACACGCCGTGCCTCTTTGTCCTCCACCTGCTGTATTGTTTCGTAAATCTCGGAGCGAAGATCAACGAGCCGATCAATCTCGGCATCGATCTTCTCTTCCCGCTCGATGATTTTTGCAATGGTGTCGGAAAGCTGCGATGTGTTCCTCGTTGCATTGCTTGGCATTCCCGTAATCACGGCGGTAGTCTTTTCTGCCATGCTACGCAGAACAGCGACCTCCTCCAACATACTCTGGATTTCATTGTCGATGTTCCATGCCTGACTGAGATACTCTTTTGCTGTCACACAAATTCCCCCTCTAGCTGTTGAAGAAGCCATTCTCCGTTTATACTCGTCAACTGTCCGAACCATGCGGAACGAAAGAACCGCTCCGTGTCGCTGCGCATCGCCATCGCCTCGACATTCTCTGCCGCTTTGCGAAGAACCGTCCGCGCCCACCGATAATCCTTTGCCGCCTGTTCGATGATTGCATTGGCAAGAACCTCACAGTTCATCATGGGAAGCCACCTCCAGATTCGCTTTGACGGCCTCAATCAGTGCCGTCTGTGTCTTGTCCTTCCGCTTCAACGCACGAAGGATTCTCTCGTCAATCGTGCCCTCGGCGATGATGTGCTGCACCACGACGGTCTTGGCACTCTGCCCCTGCCGATAGAGCCGTGCCACGGTCTGCTGATAGAGTTCCAAGCTCCATGTGATGCCAAACCACACAAGGGTCGAGCCGCCGCTCTGAAGGTTCAGTCCGTGACCTGCGCTCGCCGGATGGATCAGGGCGACGGGGATTTCTCCACGATTCCAACGAGCAATTGCCTCGTCCGTATCCAGTCGGACGCACGGCACGCGCTTTTCGATGCGCTCTGCATCATGCCTGAACCAATATGCCACGAGGAGCGGCTTGCCGTTCATGCTCTCAACGATGTCCTCCAAGGCATCCAGTTTGCGGTCATGGATATGCAGGGTAGTTCCATCGTCGGTATAAACCGCACCGTTCGCCATCTGTGCGATCTTGCCCGACAGAACTCCTGCATTTGCCGCCGTCACCTCATCGCCTTTTAGTTGGAGGACAAGCTGCTCGCACATATCGGCGTACATTTTCTTCTCTTCCTCATTCATGCGTACGATGTATTCACTCTCGATCAGCTCCGGCATCCTCAGATGGTCGGCGGCTTTCATGGAGATGGTTATGTCAGAGATTTTCTCATAAATCCGCTCCTCGGCTCCGGGAAGTGGCGCGTAGGAGAATACCACCTGCCCGTTGCGCTTGTCCGGCGTGAAGTAATCCTGCCGATACTTCGTAATGAACCGCCCCAGACGCTGTCCCATGTCGAGTACCTTGAACTCTGCAAAGAGATCCATCAAGCCGTTGCCGGATGGCGTTCCCGTAAGTCCGATGACTCTCTTCGCCAAGGGGCGAACCTTCATGAGTGCCTTGAACCGCTTGCTGCTCCAATTCTTGAACGAGGAGAGTTCATCAATCACGATGGCATCGTAGGAGAAGTCTGTTTTCTCCACGAGCCACGGCACGTTCTCGCGGTTGATGATGTAGAGGGAGGCTTGCTTGCGGAGTGCTGCCAATCTCTCTTTCTCTGTCCCAACCACTACGGAGTAGCGGATATGATGCAGATGCCCCCACTTGCCGATCTCCTGCGGCCATGTGTTTCTTGCCACTCGGAGCGGCGCGATAACGAGAATGCGGGAAATCTCGAATCGGTCAAACAGCAGATCATTGAGGGCTGTGAGAGTAATTACCGTCTTTCCTCAGCCCAAGCCCATATCCAGGAGTACGGCGGCAGTTTTATGGCTTTCGATAAAATCGATGGCGTACTGCTGGTAATCATGCGGTATGAACTTCACGGGGCATCACCTCCAATCTCAACGGAATTCATTACCGAAACACTTCCTGCAGCACATCCACATGATAGGTGTTTACCATGCCATATTTTGCATCGTACTCCTTGCCGATGTGGTAGCCCTGCTTTCTGGACATCGCCGACGCTCTGCGTCCAAGCCTTGCTACGGCATCCCGACTCACACCACGAACTCCCGTGAGGTTTGCATAGCCGATGATGGTGTAGTGGTGCTCGTCGATGGTCATCTGCTTGGACTCGACCTCAAGAAGCCGCTCGTCCACCTTGTCAATCCGGGCATTTGCCGCCTTGATTTCCTTCGCCTGTTCCACCATTCGCTGTGCGCTGTATAGCAGAAATTCCTCGGGTGTCATGTTCTTCGCAACTTTGAAGTAACTGTCTTCAAGCTGTTCAAATACATCCCACGCCCGCTCCGTCCCAAGCATCTTGCTGTGACGGGCAGCGCCTCTCTCCGTCCAGAGATACAGATGACGTGTTTTCGGGGAAATTTGCAGTTCGATATTTTCGACCTGCAAGCGGAAGGTCTGTAAATCCTGCCCTTCCAGAACAAAGAAGTGTTTCCCCGCAATAAATCGCACACGGTTGTTGTTGAAGTTCTGCTGAATCTGCTTCGGGGCGCATCCATACGCCTCGGCAAGCTGCTCCGTGGTCATGACACGGATGCTGTTGTGTTCCAATACCATAAGTTCATTCATGGTCGATTTCCTCCAATACGCTGTCAATTTGATCTATCTTGTCAATCACATACACCTTGAATCCAAGCCGCCGAAGCAGCCTGTGCCGTGCCAGCTGCAAGGCTCTCGGCTTCTTCCCCGGTGCTTTCAGTTCCACAAAGCCCATTCTGCCGCCGGGCAGAAGCACCAGTCGGTCGGGCATTCCATCGAATCCCGGCGAGGTAAACTTTGGTGCGATGCCGCCCATCGCTCTGGTTCTTGCTGCAAGTTTCTGCTCAATCGTCCGTTCGTACAACTTTTCCTCCTGTAACATGAGGTTGTATCACTTCTAAAGCCAGTCATATCAACGGATTCACGTTGTTTCTTGTTACAAGGCTACAGAAAAATCCCTATATACGCATATATGCGCGTATTCGCGTTTTTCATGTACGGAATTATTATGTTTCTATTTACATATATAAATCTTGTAACTTGTAACAAAGCCTTATGGTACGGGCTTTGCTGCAAGTTACAACTTCCGTACAAGTTACAAGCGGCGATAGATTCTCTGCAGTCCGTAAATTGCGATACGTTGGGGTGTGGGCTGCTTTTTCCATTCAGGAAGTCTGGACATAATGGCTGCTATCGCATAGCTGTCTATGGAACGCAAATCCTCTTTTTTCCTGCTGAAGCACTCACACCAAATCTCCATGTTGCTGACAATCACGCGCACGTCTGTCCCCACGGGAGTCGTATCATCGCCCCGCAGGAACTCCCGCCGCTGATAGAGATCCATCTCGTCCCAGTTGTCGGGAAGCAGCGTATCGAGATAGAGACGCACCAGACCTTCACGCTCATCGTGCTCCATCGCTTCCCGCTGCTCCTCTTTGGCATATTCCTCCAAGTCCGGAGGCAGATACAGCTTTTCTCCGGCATCGGCGAGAATCATCACCTCCGCCCAAATCTGCTGCACAAGCTCCGAGGTCATCTGCCAGGGCCTATATTTGCTGCTGCCGCTCAGTTTGATGTTCCAGTAGCGGCGGTTTCCTGTGATATCCCGCAGATACCCGTTCGCGCTGTTGGTCGTGCCGAAGAACACACACTGGCGCGGATGGGATGTCACACGTCTGCCGAAACTTGCCCGATACTTGTCATCCACCCGCGACACAAAGGCTTTCACCTTATCAAGGTCGGCTTTCTTCATTCCGGCAAGCTCGCCAATCTCGAGAATCCAGTACCCCTGCAGCTTTTCGGCGGCGGTCTTGTCATTCATATCCGATAAGGTCAGACTGTCCGAGAACCAATCCATGCCAAGGTTGGCGATGAAGGTGGATTTTCCGATGCCCTGTGCGCCGTTGAGAACGGGCATATAGTCAAACTTGATGCCCGGCTCTTTGATGCGTCGATAGGCGGCGCACAGAACTTTCCGACTGACGGCACGGGTGTAAGCGTTGTCCGATGCGCCCAAGTAGTCGATAAGAAGCGTGTCCACTCTCGCCACACCGTCCCAAGGAGGCAGCGCCGCAAAATACTCCCGTATCGGATGGTAGGATCGGTCGTCCACGGCTTTGGCAACGGCGATGTCATAGTTCCGTGCCGAGAATGTTCCGTAATGGTCGTCCACATAACAGATGAGCTGGGCATCGTCCGCATCACGCCAGAACTTACCGGGATGTGACCACGGGACTTCGCCCTTGATCTCCATGCCGTCTGCCAGCTGGTTGAATACGATATTTTTCATGTAGGGATCGTTCTGCATGATGAGCTTGATGTTGTAGAGGGAGTTCTCAAGCTGTGTGGACTTTTTCTGCCGCACCAGTTTTGCCTTCCAATCTTCCTCCTCGGCAAACTCCTCAACCGCCCGTTCCTGGCGCTCCTTGAGTGCAAGGGTACGCACTTTTTCGTCCTTGGCGGCAAATTCAGCCATCCGGGTAAAGTCACCATCAAAGAGATGCGTCCCTACGAGGTCGTATGCGTTGCACAGCTTTCCGTAGGCAGGATCGGAGGCATGGTGACTATAGGCGAATTTGCCGTCATAAATCATCACACCGGGGATGCTCGCCGACTTCGTATAGCCCCACCGATTCTCGTCGGCAGTCGGCTCATACACATCGGAGAGGAAGGTCTGTATTGCTTCCTGGATGGAGTACGCACGACAGAACGCTCCTACAATTCCTTCCTTGGTCAGAGGATCGGCTTGTCTTTTGCGCTCCCGTTCCACCGCTTCCTTTTCGCCCGGCGCAATTGGCAGGGAGCTGCAGTCCTGCCAGTTCGGATGCGCTGCCAAAAACACATCCGGGTCGAGCCAGTCGCCCTCATATTTGCGGCAGATGTACTCCCCGTCGGAAGAACAGGTCGGCCAATACATCAGCTGATTAATCTTGAAGGAACAGAGATCAACCGTATCCATGCCAATCTCATCTGCAAGATAGCGGGCGATGGCATTGTACTCATCCGGGGTGATATCCCGTGTCAGAGGCACAAGGATTCTCGCCCGTGGGGCTTCCGGGATATGGCTGTGGGTTGTGTAGACAATGGCGCAATGCTTGAAGGCAAAGGCATCGAAACAGCCCGGCTTCAGTCGGTCATGATCCAAGGTGATCATGGAACGGCTGATGACCTCAGTTGCTTTCCGGCGCGTCCCTTTCAGCGTTCCCGCAAAGAATCCGCCTTTGTCCTTCACGGCATCCCGTTCACTTTTCTTCATGGCGTGGTATTCCGCAGCGGTTTCGGCGGTTCGGATGGGATTCTGCAATTTTTCCCAAAGAGCCTCCATCGTCATTTTTCCTGGATGCCAGACAAGAGCCGCACGGCTGTTGCCAAGGCAAAATGCTAATTCTCTCATACACGCACCTTCCTCACCCTCGGTGTCTGTCCATATTCAAATCTTGCCTGCCGTGCCAGCTTGAATGCCTGTACGGTGGCAGCGTCATCTCTGTCCATCGTATAGTTGCTGTCATCGCCAAAAAGCTCAAATTTGCCCTGTTTGTTGATGCCGGGGTGAGCAACGAAGTAATCTCCGTCGATGGTCTGAAAGTTGAAGGGATAGGGTCCGCCGCCAAAGCTGGGGAAGCCGTAATAGCCCCACTCTTGGCAGTAACATTCAATATCTCCGATATCCTCTCCGTCGGGAATTCCAGGAACAACGAGGAGCGGGTGCTTGCCTTCGCTGAACTGGTTGATTTTGGCGGCATCGGCTCTGGTCATCTTCCCCTTGACCTCCACATGAAGATCGCCGCCTGCTCTTCCGTCAACATCGTGGAGCAGGAAGTCCGGCAAATAGCATTGACCGTTATTGAGCACATACCCCTCCGGCTCATACTCCCATCGGATGCCGCAGGCATCGAAAAACACTGCCCATCGCGCCTCCAGTCGTGAACGGAAAAGATAGCCCTTGTATTCTGTCTCTATTACCTTCATGGCGAAACCTCCTCGCACTTCGTTGTGAAATAGCGGATGTTCTTCCGCAGCCGCTCGGCATGAGCAATCTCCGCTGCCATGCCCTCAGTAATCCTCTCGCCGAACACCCAGACCTCGCTGCACAGCCGCAGAAGCTCAAGGTTCATGGACATCGCCTTTTCGCGCTCGTCGATCTCTGACAGAAACTGAGGAAAGTACAGATGCGGCGCGAGTGGTATCCGCCCCCTGCCCACAGCAAATTTGCAGTATTGCCGCGCCCGCATAACGTTGACACGCGGATTATCCCGATAAGGAGAGCAGATATAAACGAATCTGCCCTCCCGGCTTACCTTAGTCAGAGCGACGTATGCCGTAGGGTCGGCATAGCCCTCGTGGTTTCTTCTCTCAATCATTTCTCGCACCTCATCTTCCTGCTGCATTCCGTGCAGCAGATCGCCGTACCGAAGAGGTCAAACTCCGCATCGCCGAAGAACTCGTTGAGATCAACGGGCACTTCCGCGCCACAGCGCGGACAATGGCAAAAGACATTCTCATCGTTGATTTCCACCGTGACCTCCAGAGCGCCATTGATGTTTTCCTTGACATAGAACATAAGATTTCCTCCCTTTTGAAAAGTGATTAGTTCCTCTCATCAGTAAGAGGACGAACAGGGAGGTTTTGGTCACCAAAAATCCTCCCAATTTTCTGGGAGGATGGAAATTAGTCTTTCTGATAGAATGCGCATTCAAAACCGTCGACGCGGAGCAGAAGCCCCTCTGCCCATGGCGGGGTTCGCGCCATCTGCTCACACAGGGCAACAAGAGAGACTCGCTCATCGCATTCGATGATGAGTTCGTCATGGACGTGCGCGACAATGTCCATCGTTCGCAGCGTCTGCATGGCGTAGCAGAGAATGTCGCGGCTGATCGCCTGCGTGATATTCTCCACGAGTTTCGGACCGTAGGATTCGATGCGCGCCCACTTTTTCGATAGGTCGAGTCCCATGTAAGTAATAGACTCGCCGCCGAACCGATTCTCCCCAATGCGCGGCTTCACATAGGCGAGTCTGCGTCCGCTCGGAAGTTCGATGAACATCATGCCACCCTGATAGATGAACCGGATTCCATGCGTCATCTTTTTGCTTCGTTCCTTGATGCATTCCTTTGCGGCGCGATCCACCGCCCACCAGAAATCCACGATATTTGGATTTGCCGAACGCCAAGCATCCACGAGCGGCTTTAGTTCCTCTTCCTTCATCCCGGACTCCAACGCCCCGAACGCTTTCAGCGCACCGACGGATCCGCCATAACCACAGGCCAGTTCTGCCTGCTTCCCTTTTTGCCTGAGGTGTCCGTTCTCGCCGTGTTTCACCACGTTGCAGTGAAACATCCTGCCCGCAGTGGCACAGTAGATATCTCCGTTATTGGCAAAAACATCCATGCGCCATCGCTCTCTCGCAAGCCATGACAGCACCCGTGCTTCGATGGCAGCAAAGTCGGCAACGATGAATTTCCTGCCCTCCTTGGGAGTAAAGGCTGTGCGGATAAGCTGAGACAGCACATCCGGCACGGAGTCATAGAGCATTTCCAGGGCTTCATAATTTCCCTGCCGCACGAGATCACGGGCATACGCCAAATCTGGGAGATGATTCTGCGGAAGATTTTGCAGCTGCACGATGCGTCCCGCAAAACGCCCGGTACGGTTCGCCCCATAGAACTGAAACATTCCTCGTGCTCTGCCATCCGAGCAAACGGTATTCTGCATCGCCTGATATTTCTTCACCGAGGATTTCGCAATCTGCTGACGGAGCGCCAGTACATCGGAGACGGGAGACTGGGCGGTCTTGAGCAAAGCCGTCACGGACTTCTTGTCGAGCGAGTCGGATTCGACACCGTGGTCTTTGAGCCATTCTTTTATCTGCACCACACTGTTCGGATTCTCAAGCCCGGTCAGAGTCTTCAGCCTATCCATCAACTTGTCCTTTGTGGTCGCGTCAATCTGGATGGCATTCTCCACGAGCGGCATATCGAGGTGTATCCCTCGATCATTGATTTCTTGGTCGAGCACATATTCCTCCCACACCGATTGCGACACAGGATATTTGGACAAGCGTTTCTGAATCGCCATCTCCACTTCCACATCGCGACGGTTGTAGTCTTTGAAGAGTTCCCATCTCTCTCCCGTAGGCTCGTGGAACGGCGGCGTAGAGAAATAGCGAATGAGTGCCTTGCCCTCAGTCATTTTCTGTTCTTCCAGTCCCAACACCCTGCCCACGGCGGCAAGCGAGAGCGGCAGCCCCATGTAGGCAGACCAGACTATTGTGCATCGCCAGCTGCAGGGATTCAGAAAACGGGTACACTCTACGGAAAGCGGATGATTGTCTCGAAATGAATCAAGAGCTATCCCCAAGTCCGACAAGTAACGCGACAGGCAAACCCGCTCAAAATTGGCGTTGAACGCCCATTTGATGATGCTCTCATCGGTCAGCGCATCCAGAATCTCCTGCGGAATCTGTTCTCCATTGGCAATGTCGATGACCTCCACTGTGCCTCCATCAACGGCATAGGCAAAGAGCAGGATCGCAAAATCCTCTGCCTCTGCATAACGGTAAACTCCACTCTTGCTGATATCCACACTGCTCCGAGTTTCAAGATCGATAGAAATGGACTTCATGTATGTTCTCCTTCCGTGACAAAGGCAGCGAGGAAGAATCCCCACTGCCCGTGTCACCTAGTCCTATTTAGCTGAGGAAATCTTCGTCCTCATCGGCGAAGTCATCCTCGGCGCGTGTCTTGCCGCCGAGCGGCTCCCCATCGGAAATCTTCTGCAGGTTGTTCAGCCCGCAGGCAATTCCGCGATTGCCGTTGCTGTTGAACGCATAGAAGTTGATGCTCGCTCGACCGTACACGCCGGAGTACACCTCCGAGTGCTCGATGATCGGATTGCGGGCGGCATCCACGATACCAGGAGCCGTAGCAGAGTTCGCATTGATGAAGTAGCTGTCCTTGTATGCCGCATCGTCCGGGCGTTCCACATCGCCGTCGCGGAGCGGGTTCTTGATTGCTGTGAGCGCAGGGACAGACTTGCTGTTTCCCTTGAGTTTTGACTGCCCTTCCTCGTATGCCGCCTGAATGGCGTTATTCACTGCCGTCACCGTTTTGGTGTCACTCTTCGGGATGATAAGCGACACACTGTACTTCGGCGTACCGCCGTTGATGGACTTTGCCTGCCAGACGTTCGCATAGCTCCAACGTGTCTTGACTCCCGTGATCACTTTTGTCGGATTGATAACTTTTGCCATGGTACTTTTCCTCAACTTTCCTTGAAATCTTCTGCTGCGGTATTCATCACAGGCCGCTTGTCGCTCATGGGAGCGAGGGTTGGTTTCCCCTGCGGCTTTATGACGAGACTGCCGAGCAGTTCCTCAAACTTACTTTTTCCGAGCAGACCAGTCATCGCCGTAATTCCGAGCAGTTTTTGCTCATACGGCTCAAAGCCTGCTTCTTTGACGGTTTTGGCGACCGCCGTCTCATCGGTGTATTTCCGATTCGAGCGACCTTCGACTAGTTTCCAGTCCGTCCACTGTTTTCCTTGAATCGCCCGCTGCAAGGCGTACTCCTTGATGTCGCTGACCCATGCGGCGAGCGTGTCCGCCTTTGCAAGCACCGCTTCCACCTCGGAGTCCTCCAACGTCGGTGGCATCTCAAAGTCATACCGGGCGAGTTCCAGATTATACTCTGCCCGTTTACGGCAGGTCGCCTTGATCTTGCAGAACTGACAGTGCGCCCCTGCACAGAACTCGCCTTCTCCTGCGTGTGCCAGCTTTGCCGCCGGTACAAGCGTGTCTTGCGCCCACGCCAGAAGGTCGGCTTTCGAGAGGATGAACTCCGAGATGTTGGCGAGACGAGGCTGGAAGATCACCATCCGCACCTCGTCGATGTCATAGAGACCGTCGAACATCTGGACGCAGCCGAGCGCGTAGCACATCATCTGCGGATTGTGGTCAGCACTGACCTCAATGCCTTTGCCGTGTTTGTAGTCCACGATGCAGCCGGTCGTGCCGGAGATGATGAGCGTGTCAGCAGTGCCGAAGCCCTCCGGCACAAACGCTGAGAAGTCCACGCGCTGCTCCACCGACACCATTGTGTCCTTGCTCTCTGCGCGGAACTGACCGACCAGTTCCATCACGAACTGGCAATATGCCTCGGCGCATTCTTCCATCTCAATGTCATAGGAAGCAAGGTTCTTGGTCGGATCGCGCACCTTTCTGCCCAGAGCCTTTTGGAGTTTGTACTCGCAGAGCGTGTGTGCGTCCGTCCCTTGGGCTGCGTACTCACTTGGCGTGTCGGATTTCTCCGCATTGATCCGTGCCGATGGTGGGCAGGCGATCCATCGTGCGGCAGAGGATGCGGAGAGAACGGCGTGCTTACGTGCCAATGCGCTCAGCCTCCTTCAAGAGTGCCGCATACTGCTCCGGTACGATGTCGCTGAGTTTTTCTGCGCCGAACTTGGCGATCAGTGCCTTGACAGCACCACTGTGCCCAGCGGCCGAAAGATTCGCAAGTACGGCACGCACCTCCTCAAGTGTCGGTTCTTCTGTCTTCTCCTCCGGCAACGGTTCCTCTCCCTCGGAACTCTGCACGAATTCCTCCAAGATATCGACCAGTCGGTGAAGAACGCCGATAAGATCGGCTATTGCTTCATTTTCCTCCCGCATGGAGATCACTTCCTTTCGATTGACTGCGGGGATTTTCACCTTCCTATAAAGAAGAGGACACCGCCGTATGTTTTGGTCACCGATTTTTACATAAAATCTTTGAGCTGTGCTTGAAGCCCGGGCATGAACTTATTCATACGCTTGCGGATGCTTTCCTTAGATTTGAAGCCGACAGCGGCGGCAATGGTACGCTCTGACTCTCCCGCCGCCTTGCGGACAAGAATTTCATAGTCGATGGGATCGAGTTCACCGAGAGCCTCGTACAGCCTGCGACTACGCTCCTCGCGTGCTGCGGTGTCGGCGACATCCTCGTGAACGGGAATCTCGGGATCGTTGACTTCCACCGCACGCTCCAAGGAGATTGTCCGATACACGGGATGTGAGCATCCATCACAGCTGCGGTTGGCGCAGCAGGGCTTTCCTTCATAGATACAGTACTGCCCACGCTTTTCCCGCTTGTCCTCCCGCCAGATCGGTCGCATGATAGCAGAGTATTGCTCGGCATTGACAAGTGCATAAATTGTCTGCCCCAACACCTTGAGGAACTTTTCTCCGGCAGCCTTTCGTTGGACGAGTTCGTCCATGCCCGTATCCCGGATTCTTCCGTTTTCGTGGATCTGGATTGGGACGGGGACATACACGCCGAGCTTCTTACTGAACTGAAAGCGATGCCCCTGCTGTTGGAGCACCTTGACCTCCTGCACGGAGTAGTCTTTGATGATACCGTTGAGTTGAATTTGCATAGATTTGCCTTCCTTTCGTTCTTGCCGAACGGCGGGATGCAAAACTACGCACGGGCTTCAGTCCGAAAACGGGCATAACGAAGCACGGTGGGAGCATAGGGATACTGACAAGCTCGCTCGCTGTCAGAATCCCTATTCGCATCCCGCCGTCCTATGGCCATCTTGGACAACAGATTGACTTACTTAGGGAAACCGAATTTGATTCTTTCTACCACCTCCTTAAAAAGATTCTCTCTCTCTACATAGAAGAGGACACATACATGCGATTTGGTCACCACTTTTTGATTAGAATTTTTCCTTATAAAATCAAAAAAACCGTGATATAATTGATACATGCACAATCGTCAAAAAATAAAGCCCCAGAGATTCAATCTCTGAGGCTCATCCTATATACAATAGTGTTGCTGTAAATAGTGAACAGCAGTCAATAGCGTCAACTGCGTTAATAGCGTCAATACTTGCAAATGAGGTATTTTTATGCTGGAAAACAAAGAATACACATTGTGCGGCGGTACCTTCTTCACCCTTCTTCTTCAGGCAAGAAAACAGAGAACCGCCGCCAGGAAAAATGCGGTTGGCGAAAAGGACGGTCTGAATGACAGCGAAGTTCTTGAAGGGCTCATCCGTGTGGCTTTCCCCGACTATATTTCTCCTGCGGGACGTTCGATCCGAACCCATACTTCTTCATATAAAGCGTGCAGACTCTCTGCCAATGAATATCTTCCATTCGATAAAGAAGAGCTCATTCATACGTTTGACCGTGAGATAAAAAAGACTTTTTCCTCCCCTCTTCAGCGCATGTGCCAATTTTCATCGTCTTTCATCGATGAGAAAAACATGGGAAGCTGGCTCGTTCGTGCCATTCTCGATACAATCAGCCGAGATCCCAGTATCACAGAGGAAATATTCTACATTGACCAAGACGGTCATCCAATGGATAAAAAGCATCTGCTCACGGCGCAGAACATCGAACTGCAGCCGTTTCTTCTTGGTGTTTGGCATTTTATTTTATTGAACCGAGCAGATAACACCGTTGGTGCAACTACGATTGATTCATGGCATGATAGACCTGCTGTAAAGAGAGCAAGGCGCAAGTTTAATTCAGAGGTTGGAAAGAACTGGAGCAATAGTGTTTCTGTCCATATAATTCAGGTCGACGAACCTGTATCAGGAGAGCATAAAGATTTCATCAGATCACATAAGATTCTTGTCGATAAGAGGTCTAGCGATTTTGATCTGGATTGGGCGGCCCGGGGGAAAATGCGTTCTCCCCAAGACGAATACCGCACATATCTTAAAAATACTCGTGAAAAATACAATAAATTGAAGACGCTTCTTTATAACGATGCGCCCGTGGAGTTTTATAATTTTTACATCTGCAACAACATCGAGCAAAGAATCTATATTAAAAAGAACAGTTACCGCAGGAAAATTATAGAAAACAGCACAGCACAGTTACTGCACGAGTGTTCAAATTTTATTTTGATTTCCGGTACAGGTGGTCTCGGAAAATCGATGATGATGCGCCACCTTCTTTTGGATTCCATAGAGCGTTTTGATGAATTTGGGAAAATTCCTGTCTTTATTCCTTTGAAGGACTATGGTGATTCCTATGACAGCTTATTGGATTACATTTTTGAAAAATTTGAGGGTCTCGGTGGATCTAAAAAGCTAAACGACCTCTCAAAACTACTCTCACATGGATCGTGCTTGCTACTGTTTGATGGCTTAGATGAAATAAAATCAGACTGTAGGAAGAAGTTCGAACATGACCTTGAATTTTTTGCCGACAAGTACACCGATAACATGTTCGTCATATCCTCTCGCCCAGCCGGAGCATTTATATCCCTTCATAGATTTACCGTACTCAACCTCTGCCCATTTACTAAAGAACAGGCACTTTCACTGATTGACAAGTTGGATTTTAGACCGGACGAGCCGGCAATCAAGGCGAATTTCCGAAATGAATTAGATAACACCCTATTTCGTACACATATGGAATTCACCGAAAATCCGCTCCTTCTCACCATCATGCTTATGACGTATGAGCAATTTGCAGAAATTCCATCAAAAATGCATATTTTTTACAGGGAGGCATACATCACATTATCCCAAAAACACGATGCAAGCAAAGGAGCATACAAACGAGTATTAAAAACTGGATTGACCGCAGATCGATTCGCAGACTTTTTTGCTGAGTTCTGTGCACGAAGCTATCGTGATGAGAAGTTTGAATTCACGGATCTTCTGTTTGATCAGTATTTTAACAGTCTGCACGAACGTACAAAAGAACTGCATAACGTCACGCCGTCGGATTTCAGAGATGACCTCGTTGAAAATATGTGCCTTATGTTTTACGAGAACGGAAAGTATCATTTCACCCATCGCTCTTTCCAAGAGTATTTCTGCGCCTTGTACTTTTCAAAGCAAAAGGACAAAAACTTGAAGCGAATTGGTGATTTTTTTGAAAACAAGAATCGCCGTCACTACTCAGATAAGGCATTCAATATGCTGTATGACATGATCCCGGAGAAAATTGAAGAGTATATATTCTCCCCATTTCTAAAATCACTCTTTGTAATGTGCGAAGCTAAAAATGGCTATTGGACCTTTCTTGAGGAACTGTATCCTATACTGTCCTATGAAAGCGGAGAAACAAGCCTATGGATTGACAATGAACCAAATTCCTTTATTTACAATGCAATTATCAGAATCCAAGATATAGCTGCGACGTTGGACTTTGATGAGTTGCCGCAAGACGATGAATATCTTATGGATGAATGGGTTTATCTTGATTCAGATTATGAATCCCCTGATTTCGAATCGGGTTCTCTGATAAACAAGGATGACGTACCTTGGGAATATAAGGAGTACTTCGGAGATCCTGAGGTTGTCGGAAGATATTATGAAATTGATATCGAGGCCATCCTAAGAAATCCTGAGAACCACGAGGATACTATCCACTTACTTGAAAGTGATGATTTTCCAATAAGGGCAGAATTTTTAGCCGTTAGAGCATATATGCAGGAACTCATCGATAAAGAGCAGACTATTGGCGACGATTTGTTTGATTTGTTCCAGTAGCTCAGATTTCATAAGTAAATTATCGACTCTGCTCTTCAGAGCAACTAAATGTGAATCTGGTCAAAATTCCTATGTAGTATTAAGGGGGGCTTTTCATGTCGTCGTATACAATTGCTATGAACCAACTGAACATAGACGAAGTAAAAAGGATATATGTCGCTGCAAAAAACGAAATAAATCCTACTATTGATTGGAGTGACTTAAATGTTATTTTTGAGATAGCATTACAAACCCCAAGTCTTTTTCCAAAAATAAATCTTAATAAAGAAAATCAAACTTCTAGTGCTTATATCAGGCAATGGGTGCATAGATATTATAACGCATATATGAATAAACCAAGTTTTAGGATTGCAAGTCAAAATACAACGTGTCCAGATCCGGCGATCAATTCTATGATTGCATATAAACTGAGTATCTCACCTCAAAGCATCTCGACTCTATTATTTTATCATCGACTCTTCATGTCTGCTGAAAATATACAAGGAAACCTATTAGAAGAATATATTGCTAAAAAAATAACACCATATGGTTTTATATGGTGTCAAGGAGATATTTTGCATGCCGTTGATTTTTGTAATAGAGATGGTACCTTTCTTCTACAAGTAAAAAATAAGTATAACACTGAGAATAGCTCTAGTAGCAATATCCGAGAAGGTACACCCATAAAAAAATGGCATCGACTCGATGTAAAAACAATTAGTGGAAACAAAGTGCCTAAATATAAATGGGGTGAATTGAACATGTTAATTGATTCATATAATATTTCTTATAACTCCCCTCCTTGCGATATGTCTGAAGAAGAATATATTGCTTTTCTAATGGATTCAATCAGAAAGAATCCTAATCTCATTACAGCGTAATCTGCAGGATCCTATTAAGGAGTACATTATGAACAGCTACTACAAAAACTTAATTGCACAAGAATTTAGAAACTGTGTTAATAACACAATTACCAGAATATCTAACAAAGAAACATATAGACCATTCCACTCTGCATTACTATCGGAGGATGTTATTTTCTGGAGCCGCTTCGAGAGATCATTTAGCACTTCATTCGGTCAACGTGTAATTGAAGAACTGGCTAAAATCGTTGCCTTTTCTAACGGTGCTACTGAAGCTGAGAGGCAAAAAATCACATTTGTTAATTTAGATGAAGCCTATATTTCTGCAATAGCCGCTCATATTCAAAATCTTAGATCTGGAAACCACACGTCATATGACTGGACTTCGACCATGTTATCCCTACGTGCGACCTCACCGTCTGGTAAGATAGTCCAAAGGCGCATAATTTCCGATATGTGGTGGAAAAAAGATGGCATCGATAATTATATCAGCCTAAAGACTGTAAAGCCAAATATAGACCAAACCGTTGTTGCAAAGGAAGATTGCCTCTTTCTTTCTCTTGCCGACCCAAGCTGCAACGCATATTTTGGATTACCATATAATCCATATGGTGAAACAAAATCTGATTATTGCTTCTCTCCTCCTATGGGTATTTTTGATTTTCATCATGATCCTATTGTCCTTATTGGTAGAGAAATGTGGGATACAATCGGTGGTGATGGCTGCTATGAAGAAATACTTTCCATAGCATATGAAATAGGTCGAGAAACGAAAGAAATAATCAAAAACATAAGATAAAAAAGAGGCTATTGTATAAAAATGAATATACAACAGCCTCTTTCCTCTTAAACATTGAATAGTTCCATTTGCTCTCTTTCATTTGTTCTCTTTATTATTTTCTCCATAGCAATCCCCCAAGAAACATCATTCGTATCTCGATAGCGTGAATATTTATAGCCCTCATAGGGAGTAAAAAATTCGTTGGACATATCTGCACGTATCGTCCTTGCAATAGCCTCCCCCAGTTTGATTGGAACAGCATTGCCAATCTGCTTATATCTCTCGAGTATTGATCCACAAACGACCCAGTCTTCTGGAAACTCTTGTATACTCATATATTCTTCTACACTTAGTGGTCTGTCCTCTGTCGGATGACAAAGATCCGTTGCTGGCATAGTAGGATTAGTTACAAGCGTAGGAGAAGGTTTGCTGAAAGATAGTCGTCGAAAGAACCCCGTCTTCCCTCCCCCAAGTTGTAGCTTTGAGCCCATTGCTTCAAGTTGGACTTCTGGTGGCAAATCCTTCCAATATTGGCCTTCAGATAGCATTCGATAATATTTCAACCGTTTCTCAGGAAATAGAATGTTGTGATGTTCTTTTGTGTGAATCTGAGTAAATGCATCTCTTAAAGTTCTCCATTCGGGCAATCCATAGTCCCCGTGTTCAGAATGCGTCGGAAATAGGTAGGGAACTTTTTTCTTCCCTAGTTTTCCAATTATCACGACACGCTCTCGAATCTGTGGTGTACCAAAATTAGCTGCATTATATAATTCAAAAGAGATCGTATACCCTGCTTCTTTTAAACGATCCAAAATGACACAAAGAGCCCCGCCCTTAATTGGTTTCTCACTTTCTTTATAGGGATATGGTGCGGATAATAACCCCCTTACATTTTCAATGACGACATAGGTAGGACGTATCTCTTTAATGACATCAATATATCTCAGGAAAACATTTCCTCGTTCATCATCCAAGGCTCTTCTAGCACCAGCTGTACTGAAAGCTTGACATGGCGGACCTCCATATATTACATCTACATTTCTGTTTTGGGGAATTTTAGCTAGACGCAGTATTTCATGGGGTTCATATTTGTTAATATCGCCAATCAAGGCTATATCAGGCTCATTTTTTGCAATCGTCATTCTACAGTATTTATTGAATTCACATGCCAAGAGCGGAGAAATCCCTCCATTTCGCATTCCAATATCCAACCCCATCGCGCCAGAAAAAAAACTTAACGCAACAATCTCTGGCAAATCATCAGATAATCTTTCATGGTCACGCGGTTCAATAATTATCCCATTAAGTTGCAAGTAGTCATCTAAGGCACTTGACTCTATAACCCATTGACCTTCAACTCTCGTAGCAACTATCTTTTTATCAGTAATTATTTTTCTTACATACTGAGATGATACATTCAACTTTTCAGCGACATCTGCTACAGTAAGTTGCTCCTGTTTTTTCATGTTAACACCTTTTTCAAGCACACGAAACTTTTTATAGACCCGATTTTAGCACAAATATACTTTTTTATCAACGAAAACATAATTTCACATTTCTATATCGACTTCGTTGTTTAGTGTATCCTATGGAGATAAAGTCTCCTCTATCGGTCATAAGAATTGACATACCACTTGATCTTCACAAGGCGATTGATACGATCCTTGTGATATTCTTAATAACAATTCTTATAAAAAGTCCGAGGTACTTCCACACATCAAACATGACAAGCGGATTCTCCCTCGGAGTAAAACTCTAGACAAAATTATATATGTGCGCTCACGCAGCTTCTTTTACCTTCTCACATTGTATCGTTATTGACGTTACTTCGTTCATTGCCGCTACCAAAATGATACTAGAGGGAAAGGTCAGTGTTGCGTTCGCACGCGACACCGTAATCTGTCGATCCTCAATCGGCTCGCGCAGCACCTCAAGCGTCTTCTTGCTGAACTCCGGCAGCTCGTCGAGAAAGAGAACGCCGTGATGCGCGAGTGTCACCTCGCCCGGACGCGGGATGCTCCCGCCGCCGA
>ERZ772946.269-NODE-269-length-22421-cov-3.25405_pt1 | contig 22421 bp, 17 predicted proteins | sample MGYA00511680_ERZ772946 | MGnify/ENA primary metagenome ERZ772946 (study PRJEB29015, sample SAMEA2737918) | human oral metagenome | biome: human oral; feature: human-associated habitat; material: dental | place: China | collected 2016 ... | reverse complement strand
AACACGTGCTGCCGATATGTCCGAAGGAGGAACTGCTTACTTTAGCTATGGTAGTAACCAAGAGTATAAAGGATTAGTTGCTTACAATACAGGTAAGAGCCTTACAGGTTGGTCGGCTTCTGTGTTATTCAGTAAAAATGCCGGACGTAAATACGTAGATGGTACCAAGTTTGATGGCTATAGCTATTATTTTGCTTTAGGCTATGAACCTTCCGATAAACACAGTTTCCAGCTGATGTTTACAGGAGCTCCACAATGGCATCACCAACGCTCTAACAGTCCTTTGTTGTCTGATTATTTACGCTATGGCGATGGTGATGAACCTAATCGCAAATACAATTCAGATTGGGGATACTTAGATGGTGAAGAATATACTATTAAGAAAAATCTATATCACAAACCCGTAGCAATGCTCAACTGGGATTGGAAAATAAGCGAAAGTACTTCACTTAGTACCGTAGTATACGCTTCTTTAGGACGTGGTATGGGCACCAACTCTTTAGGTGAAGCTCACTCTTTCTCTTCAAAAACAGTGAGCGGTACTACATCTTACTCCCTTCAAAAACATTATTTAAATACACTTCGTACTGAAGAAGGTTTGATTGACTTTGACAAAGCAGTACAATATAACAAAGGTCAGGCAGTAAGTGGATTGGAGACTATGCAATACCCTGGTGAAGCAGGTAGAAGTGTAAGAGTAACCGACCCTAGCGGAAAATCAGCAGGCTCTGTAAACCAAGGTTTCATACGCAATGGTTCCGTGAACTCTCACGATTGGTATGGATTCCTTACTAACTTGCAACACCAAATTAATGATAATTTTACAGCAAATATTGGGTTAGATGGTAGATACTATTATGGCTATCACCACCAAGTTGTTACTGATATGTTAGGAAATAACTCTTATGCTGACAATAAGAATAAGAATCTAAATAATCCTAATGTGGTAACCACCGTTGTTCCCGCTAATGTTTCTTGGAATCCGTTCCAAAAAACAGAGCCTTTAGAAAACCAAATAGGCTATAGCAATGATGGAGAAGTGAAATGGTTTGGTCTTTTCTCTCAGTTTGAATACTCTGATGATCATTTCTCAGCCTTCATACAAGGAGCTACTTCGATACAGTCCTACCAGCGTATAGATAATTTTTTAAAACCAGGTACATTAGCTATTACAGGTAAACCTGAAACTGCTATGAGTACTAAAACAGGTTTCAAAGATATCGTAGGTTATAATATCAAAGGTGGTATAAATTACAATATCAACGAACATCACAATGTGTTTGCAAATGTAGGATATTACTCTAAACAACCATTGTTTGATGCTGTATATCCTAATTACCGAAACTTTTTAAACCCTTCTCTTACTAATGAAAAAATTTTTGGAGTAGAACTCGGTTACGGGTTTAAATCAAGTTTTTTGAATGTCAATTTGAACCTATATCACACTTCTTGGAAGGATCGTTATTTACGCAAATCTAATAACCTTAAAAATAATACAATTCGTGCTTATGCAAATATCTTAGGTATTGAAGAAATTCACCAAGGTATAGAACTTGAAGCAAATGCTAAAATCAATGATTATGTAAGGGTAAATGCTTCTCTTTCATTAGGTGATTGGTACTATAAAGGAGATGCTTCTGGTAATCTTACTAATGAAAGCAACGAAACTATCGATGATCAAGGAAATGTAGTACCAGCAGGTAGTGCTAGCCAAGTAAAACTTTTCTTAGACAAAGTGAAAGTAGGTTCTACCGCGCAAACAACTGCTTCTTTGGGTCTAACTATACTACCTCCTATAAAAGGACTTAAATTCGATGTTGATTGGCGTTACGTAGATGATCTATATGCGAATTTAAATATTTCTAATTTCAATAAAAAAGTTGAAGCTGAAAAAGGTGCTCTCAAATTACCAAGTTATAATCTCTTTGATTTAGGAGCTTCTTATAAATGGCAACTTACCGATAAGCAACGTCTTACTTTCTCAGTGCAAGCTTATAATGTACTTGATACTTACTATATTTCAGAGTCTTATACAAGTATCCACACTACTAATGGCAGTAAAACTTATCAAGATATTGATGTAAGAAACCAAGTATACTTCGGTGACGGTCGTACCTTTAGCTTCGGCGTACGATACAACTTCTAATAAGTTGAAAAATAAAAGATAAGATTTCAAAAGGCTGTCCTACTCGGGCAGCCTCTTTTCAATTGATAAATAGTAAATTAGCAAATTGATAATTTTTTCGTATCTTTGCACCATTCTAAATTATTAATTGCTAATCGTTAATTGTTAAATATAAAATATGTTGCTATTCGCAAAAAAATATAAATCTATCTATGAAATCTTTGAGGCTTATATGCACTCATCTAACTACGAAGATATAGACTTCGTGTTTGATGTAGTGAACTACTTTCGCCGCAAAAGTAAAGATAAAAAATCTCCTCTTAATATCGATGAGCTCATCTCCGAAATAAAACACGAACCCGAGCGCATCTCTTTCTTCCGAGAAAAACTCCACAATGTATTTGCTAATAAACAAAAAGTACTTTTATTCACCGATGCAGGCTTGCTTAACAGCGTTTCTTTTTTCAAAGAATTACGCCGCCGCATCAGCCGTCAGCTCCTGCCCGACCAGCCTTCTCAAGAGAATATACAATATGTACTAAACCAAATTTTTTATCGCCCTTCCGATGCTAAATGGGTGTTGCAAATCCCGTTAGACAATTGGAAGGAACTTTTCGATATCCTCTCTGTCAATACTTTTTATGAAGATACAGAGCGCAAAGCTACCTCTAAACAAATCCTTTTAGCGATAATGATTCTCTCACAACGTATGGGAGGACTCGCTCTACAAACCGATGTACACCGTATGGTGCCTGAGTATGCTCATTTAAACAGCCCCTTTATCGCGCTCGACGACGAACTAAATCAACTCGCACGTACTCTCGCTAAAGAAAATAAATCTTATCTCTATATACAAGAACACGAATTAGACTATAAACAACTCAATATCTTAGCTGCCCAATGTGAAGATTTTGTGAACAAAGCCGATGCTAACGCCGAAAAATATGGGGTAACCTTTAGTGTGAACCAAACACTTTTGCTCATCCGTCAGCAGATTAAACGCATCAAACGTCTTTATAACTACTTGTTTATAGAAAAAGAAGTCGACAAGCGCGAAAAAGCAATTGCTTTCTACTTAGATATGGTAAAAACCAACTCTAAGAAAAACAATATTCGCAAACTGATAGACGATAGTGTTTACAACATTACCTACGAGATTACAAATTATACCGGTAAAACAGGGGAACACTACATCACTTCTACAGGTAGAGAGTATTTCAAAATGCTCAAAACCGCTTTATGGGGAGGGGTAATTGTGAGTTTTATGTGTTTGGTAAAACTCTATATGTCTATGGTACCTGACCAAAGTGCGTTTTTCCGCGCTTTAAACTATAGTTTTAACTATGCTATTGGTTTTGTGCTTATTTATCTCACAGGTTCTACTTTGGCTACCAAACAACCTGCAATGACGGCTTCTACCATTGCTAAAACCTTAGAAAACCTAAATGGCAATGACGATAAACAAAAACGCCGTCAATATACTGAGTTCTCAGCACTCTTCACGCGTTTATTTCGTTCGCAGTTCATCGCTTTTGTAGGTAATGTGTTTGGAGCTTTCCCCATCTCGATGCTCTTAGTAATAGGAATGAGCTATTTAGAGGGCTATAATATTGCGACTAAAAAGAGTTTACATCTGTTAGAAGACCTTAATATATGGCATACACCTGTGTTCTTACACGCTTGTATCGCTGGGGTCTTTCTCTTTCTATCGGGTATTATTGCGGGTAATGTAGCCAGCGTGAACAACTTCAACAACTTCTATTACCGCCTATCCGAGCACCCTTTCCTCAAAGGATTCTTTGGCAAAATGCGTATGCAACGCGTTGCCAATTGGATGCAAAAAAAGTGGCCAAGTATTGTTTCAAATATTTGGTTTGGAGTGTTTATGGGGAGCGCTTGGGCAGTAGGTGAATTCTTTGGTTTACCTATCGATATACGCCACATCACCTTTGCTAGTGGTAATTTAGCTTATGGCTTGTACGGTATGAATTTTATCATTAGCTTAGAAAATATCTTTTGGTGTATTTTAGGGATAGGCATTATCGGTTTGGGTAACTTTATTGTGAGTTTTGGTCTGTCACTATGGATAGCTTTACGCTCTCGTGAAGTCCCCGCTTCCGAACTTAAATACTTAGCACGTTGCGTGTGGAAAGCCTTCAAAGAACGCCCCCGAGCTTTTTTCTTCCCCGTAAGAAATAAAAAATCCTAACCCCTGACCCCTAACCCCTATCAGGCATTGCCTTCCACTGCTGGATATGGTAATTGTATAGAAATACAAATAGAAAAGCCCCAGCTAAAAGTTGGTAGTAAAGTGATTGAGAAAAATGGTCGATATCTACTTTTAGCAAAGCAATGGTGAAAATAGCAGCAGGGAAGAGTAATAGGCTGAAACAAATGAGAATACCACTGTAGAGTTTGGGAAGCAAAGGTGCTCCTATAACCGAGACTATCGCTACAGCAAAGTAAGCGAATAGATATATCCATAAAACTAACTGAAAATCAATATCACCTACAATAGCAATTATAATGCACAACATTGCTAAAATGAGTGCTAAAACACTGGTGAAAACAATGGTGAGTAGGAAAGTTCGCAATTTGGTAATATACACACAGAAGATAATAAGTGCAATCCCTAAGGCAAAAAGTGAAAAAGGAGCTTTGGTGATAAACAAATGAATATCAATTAAATCACTATTCTCGATGCCTACAAAAGAAGAAGTGCATAACACCCCTAAAGCAAATGATACTGGCAAACCAATCACACTGAGAGTTACGAGAAAAAAGAGTACAAAAGTTCCAAACAACTTTAGCGGACTGTTAGGATAAAACCAATTAAAGGCATTGAATCTGTACAAATCCATCAGCCATTTCACAAAGAAGACAATAAGCCCAATGCGATAGATTTCAAACGGAAGTGCCCAAAAGTCTTTAGCAAATCCCATTCCTCCTCTGTTAGAAGCAATAAGTCCTAACAAAAAGAATAACAAATGCGCGCCAAGAGCTACTATTAGCATTGGCACTGCTCGCGTACTCCAAATTAATGGATAATGTTCTAAAAGATACTTTTTCAATTGACAATCAACAATTAATAATTAATAAAATCTGCCTCTTGACCCCTGACCCCTGACCCCTAGCACCTGACCCCTGATCCCTATTCCGGCACTGCTCTCCATTGGTGCAGTACAGGAGCATATAACAATATGAAAAGGAAATTAGACAAGAGTACCCCATAATTCAAAAGAGGCATATTGTTAAAAGTCTCTTCTTTGAAAATTAATAAGATAGCTCCATAAAGGGCAGGGGTAAAGAACAGCAGTGAAAAGTTGATGAGAATCCCTGAAAAGAGTTTGGGCATTGTTGCTAAATTAGTGACAACTAAAAATATAGCAATAAAAGGAATTGCCACATACATCCAAACAACAAGTAAAAAAAACAAATTGGCATCAGAAAAAATACTGAATAAAAATGCCGACACCATCCCTAACGCGAGTGATAATACCCCCGAAAATACAATTGTAAGCAATAAGGTTCTGACCTCAGTAATCCGTACACAAAGCACTAATAGTGAGATAAAAAGCGATGCGATGAGCAGCCCTTGCACAATAGTTCCTTCCTCAGCGCCATAAAATGGTCTATCAATCACAAGTAAGTGCGTTTTTTCACCAGCCATAAACGAAAGAGAGAAAGTGAGTACCGCAAATATAATTATAAAGTATTGTGTATATAAACCGAGTAACTTCAGCTGATTGCTGGGGTAAAAATGTTTAAAAGCATTGTTTTTAGAGAGTTGCATTAGCCAGAACACTAATAGCAAGATACTCACAATAAGGTGTAACAAAAAAGGAAGAGGGAAAAATTCTTCTCCTATGGTATAAACTCTTTCATATATACTGCCTTTATCAACGATATAGCCCAACAGAAAGAAAAAAACGTGTCCGCAAGCAGCGAGACCTAACATTGGCAACAGCTTAGTGTTCCAAATCAACGGATAATTTTCTAATAAATATTTTTTCAATTGATAATGAATGTTTTATAATTGATAACCAATAACCCCTAAAACCTAAAGCCTAACACCTGCCCCCTGAAACCTGACCCCTACTCCGGCATTGCTTTACACCTTTTGATAACTCCTGTATAAAGCCCTATAAAAAGTATGGTTAGCAATATACCAATACCCCAAAGAAGCAATTCTCGTAGGTTATCCCAAAACTCTCCATAATGGTCTTTTATAAAGTGCCACAAATGAAATTCTTCTACAATGTCTGTAAAAACAGCAACTATTACAGGCAAAAAAAAGTAAATAGTATTATTCATAGCAATCTCTCTATATAGTTTGTTTTTAGAATTTACTGAAATGCCGAGAAGAACGAGGAAACTTGCGCATACTATTGTGATAGAAGTGAACAAATCATTCTCATTGCCCACAAGATATAAAATAAGTAAACCTAACAAATTGATAAATAGAAAAAACAAACCTCCAAAAACAATAGCTAATAGCACCGTGCGCAATGAGGTGATGCGCACCGTGAAGAGCAACAATGTGAGTACAAAAACTATAGCTGTAATAGTATTCAATTCGTCTTTTACTATTTCTATAAACGTATTGGTCTTCATATTCTTAGCATTTCGCGCGATAAAGAACTCATTTATTTGGTTTTTATTACTATATTGTACTTCTTCGTAAGAAGGGTCAAAATTCTCAGGGTACTGTTGCAAAATACTATGGATATAGCTATCACTATACCGCCAATGAACTTTAGCTTTCTCACCTGCTATAAACGAAACATAAGTGCTTGTCGTTCCAAAGATAATCACAAGGTACACTACAAAACGCCCAAATAATTGCCAACGACTTACAGGGTAGAAACGCTTAAAAGCATTATTTCTAAAAAGAAGTATAAGCCAACCTATTGATAACAATACCATTATAATAAAACTTAACAACAAAGGCAATTCTTTGAAATTATCTCCTAAATGGTAGTAATAATTACTCATTGCTTCATCATTGAGCATTATAAATCCCAAAGCGAAAAAGACTAAATGAGATAAGAATATCAGTGGTAATAACAGTACCACCTGCATATTCCAAATTGCTGGATAACGTTCTAATAAATATTTTTTCAATTGATAATGAATGTTTTATAATTGATAACCAATAACCCCTAAAACCTAACACCTGTCCCCTGACCCCTGAAACCTAATCCCTACTCCGGCAATGCCTTCCATCGTTTGATAACACTCGTGTAAAGTCCTATAAACACAAGTGAAAGCAATATTCCAATTCCCCAAAGGATAAGTATTTTTATATCATTCTTAATAGGAACTAAATAATATTCTATAAACTTCCACAAATTGTACCTATCTTCTATAATTACAAAAGTAATAACTATAGCAGGAAAAAAGCCAAATAGAGAGGCATTCATTGCAATGCCTCGGTATAGTTTCTTTTTAGATGTAATTGATAGGAAAACCACCGATAGATAGCTAATCCATAGCAGGGATAAAGCAGCAAATGTTTTGAATTTTATACTTGTGTCTACATATACAATAAGTGTTACTACTAAGGCAAGCAGCAAACACAACAATCCGCTAAATACAATAGAGAGTAACACTGTACGCAATGAGGTAATACGTACCGCAAAGAGTAATAATGTGAGTAAAAAAGCGATAATAATTATAAAGTTAATTTGCGCATAAAATTTTTCTATAAACACTCGCTCTTTTATAAGTGATGCATTATGAGCTATGTAATACTCTTCTCGCTGAGCTTCAGAAAATTGTTTCATTTCAGAATCGCTAATATACTCAGGATATTGTTGTAGCACACTGTGAAGGTAACTATCAGTATACCGCCAATATACTTTAGCTTTCTCACCTGTCATAAATGAAAAACCAGTACTGATAATCCCCAAAATAACAGCGAAATACACTACAAAACGCCAAAACAATTGCCAACGACTCACAGGGTAGAAACGATCAAAAGCATTGTTTCTAAACAAATAGATAAACCAACCTACCAATAACAAAACAATTATAATAAAGTTTAACAACATTGGTAAGCCATTAAACGAGTCCCCCCACGGGTAATACCCCTTACATAACTTTCCGTCGGTGAGCATTATAAATCCCAAAGCGAAAAAGACTAAATGAGATAAGAATATCAGTGGTAATAACAGTATCACCTGCGTATTCCAAATTGCTGGATAACGTTCTAATAAATATTTTTTCAATTGATAATGAGTGTTTTATAATTAATAACCTATACCTCCTAAAACCTAACACCTGACCCCTGACACTCTACTCCGGCATTGCCTTCCATCGTTTGATAACATTCGTATAAAGCCCTACAAACACAAATGAAAGCAGTATCCCTACTATTGAAATTATAAGTTCTCTTATATCGTACCAATAACTGTAATTCTTTTCTAAAAAATACCACCAATTATATCTCTCTCCTATAGCTATTAGAGTAGTGATTGTTATAGGTAGAAAACCAAATAGTGAAATATTCATTGCAATACCTCGATATTGTTTTTTATCAGAGAAAATAGATAAAGCAATTATTGAAAGGTAAGTCAACCATAAGATTGTCAGCACTACATATACATCTCGTATTGCAAACATATTGCTCTCCAAAACCAATATGAGCACTAAGCCAAGCAGCAAGCACAACAAGCCACTGAAAACAATAGAGAGCAACACTGTACGCAATGAGGTGATACGTACTGTAAAAATCAATATAGTTAAAACAAAAGCAATAATGATTACAAGAAAAATTTCATCATCAAAATTTTCTATAAACACTTGTTTTTTTATTTGTGATGCATTATGAACTATGTGATATTCCTTTAGTTGATCATCAGAAAATTGTTCCCTTTCAGAATCGCGAATATCCTCAGGGTATTGTCGTAATACACTATGAATGTAGCTATCGGTATACCGCCAGTATACTTTAGCTTTCTCTCCTGCCATAAATGAAAAACTAGAACTTGTAATTCCGCCAATAACAGCAAAGTATACTACAAAACGCCAAAACAATTGCCAACGACTCACAGGGTAGAAACGCTCAAAAGCATTGTTTCTAAACAAATAAATAAGCCAACCTACTAATAGCAAAACAATTATAATAAAGTTTAACAACATAGGCAAGCCATTAAACAAGTTTCCCCACAGGTAATAGGAAATTCCTAACGTGCTATCAGTGAGCATTATAAATCCCAATCCAAAAAAGACTAAATGGGATAAGAGTATCAGTGGTAATAACAATACCACGTGTGTATTCCAAATTGCTGGATAACGTTCTAATAAATATTTTTTCAATTGATAATGAATGTTTTATAATTAATAATTAACACCCCATAACACCTAAAACCTGACACCTGCCCCCTGACCCCTAACCTCTACTCCGGCATTGCTCTCCATCGTTTGATAACATTCGTATAAAGTCCTATAAATCCAATTGAAAGCAATATGCTACAGCTAAAAATGATAAGTTCCTCGAAGTTATGCCAGAGTGAATAATGAATATCATTATCATAACTCCTTCTAAAGTATCTCTTTTCTAAAAAGAAAAGAGTAGCTATTATGATAGGAAAGAAAGCTAATATTGTGATATTCATAGCGATACCTCTCTGTAGTTTATTAGAGGAGGTAGTAGAGTATAAAAGTATTGAGAGATAGATAATCCATAAGAGAAAAAACAATATACTATCTTCTCCATAATTTTCAATATCCATAAATAATATGAATACTACTAACAGAGCGAATAATAAACATAACAATCCACTAAATAAAATAGTTAGCAATGCTGTACGTAATGAAGTGATACGTACTATAAAGAGCAACGATGTGAGTATAAAAACAGCTGTTTCTACCATTGTAATTTCCTCATTGAGCTCCATTACAAACAAGCGTTTCTTGATATCTTTAGCATTGTTAGCTATGTTGTATTCCCTTTGTTGTGCTTCAGGGAGTCTCTCTACATCCTCAAAGTTAAAATTTTTAGGATATTGTCGTAATACATTGTGTATATAACTGTCGGTATATCGCAAATGTACTTTAGCCGATTCACCTATTGTAAACGAAAGCCCTGAACTGAGTATGCCTCCCATAATAAACAGATATATCACAAACTGCCTGAATAATTGCCACTCACTCACAGGATAAAAACGTTTAAAAGCATTATTCTTAAACAAACGAATGAACCATCCTACTAACATTAGTACAATGATAATAAAGCTCATCACCATAGGCAACCCTTCAAAATGGTTTTCCAAACCAAAAGAATAGTTGCTCATATTCTCATCGGTAATAGTAGCAAATCCCCACAAGAAAAAGAATAAGTGGATTGCAAAAATGAGAGGCAACGCCCATATTAAATGCGTATTCCAAATTGCTGGATAACGTTCTAATAAATATTTTTTCAATTGATAATGAGTGTTTTATAATTAATAACCTATACCTCCTAAAACCTAACACCTGACACCTGAAACCTGACCCCCTAACTCACAAAGAAACGGCGGGTAGAAGCCGAAATATTTCGTATATAAGTGAGCTCTATTTTAGCTTTACCAAGAGCTTCTAACACAGTAGAATATTCTGTACCTTCAGCAAAATAAGCGATGTAAATACCTCCGTTGTACTGCAATTTTTCAAGATTAAAAGTGCTAAATACTGCTAATAATTCTTCTCTGCTGTTAGTAGTGTCAATTTCTACGATGAGTGGGGTAGGGGTGTTCTCTTGAGCAGTCTCAACATTTTCGCGGTATTGTCCATTTTTGAGGAAAATTACCTTGTCAGATATTTTTTCTACTTCAAAGAGTTGTTGAGAGCTCAATATCAAAGCGATAGGGTGATTTACTGAGTTGGCTATCATTTTGAGGTCTTCTAATATTACCTGTTGTGCCAATACGTCTAAGTTCCCTAAAGGCTCATCTAAAAGCAATAATTCTGGCTGACGTAATAGGGTGCGCGCTAATTCAAAACGCATTTTATACCCTGATGATAGCGCATTCCAGTTTAGATTGCGGTATTTCCACAAACCTAAACGGGCAATCATTAGCAGAGTGCGTGGTTCGTTTTCTTCAGCAGGGATACCATAGCACGCCAAAGTAAATTTGAGATTGTCTTTCAAACTACCATACCATTTGTCGGTGCGTTGGGGAATGTAAGCTAATTTAGTGCGTAAATCGTATTCATTAGTGGGCGTTTTTTTGAAGTAATAGGTTATTTCGCCCGAATTATAAGAGAGGTCGTGCGCTAAGATGCGCAAAAGGGTTGTTTTCCCATTGCCATTTTCACCAACTAAGCCGTAAACTTGTCCTTTACTAATAGTAAGAGATACAGGACCCAATGAAAACATTCCAGAGCGATAAGTTTTTTTTAGATCTTTAGCAACAAGCACAGCTTTTTCAGTTATTACCTCCTCTACGGTGCATCGCCCTACTTCTTCAAGTAACGCAGAAGCCTTTTCCGTAAGTTGAGCCAACTCATTAGGATTGTTTTCCTTCCAGTTGGTAAGTTCTATAGCCTTTAGGTAGAGAGGCATTTGTTGTGTGTCGGCTACACAATCTAAGAGTTTGCGAAAGCCTAATTCAGTATCTTTTTGTGTAAAGAATTTGAGAGCGTCTTGCACGCGGAGTTGATGTTTTGTCATAAACGAATAGTTTGATGCGACAAAAGTAGTCAATAATTAGTAAATTAGCAAATTAGTATAAAAAAAACATCTTTCGTAACTCGTAATTCGCAATAATTTATTACCTTTGCGCTTATTAATTCTAAATTATAAAATTTTAATTGTAAGAATATGTCTCTAATAAAATCTATATCAGGCATTCGCGGTACTATAGGGGGAGTACCCGATGACAACTTAACCCCCATTGATGCTGTAAAATTTGCCGCTGCTTATGGCACTTGGCTCAAAAAACATATTTATAAAACCCGTGTGAAGGTGGTTGTAGGTCGCGATGCGCGTATTTCGGGTGAAATGGTGCAGAATCTCGTGCAATACACCCTTGTAGGTTTAGGAATTGATGTGGTAGATATAGGTTTGAGTACCACCCCTACTGTAGAAGTGGCGGTTACTATGGAACAAGCCGATGGCGGTATTATCCTCACTGCCAGTCATAATCCTAAACAGTGGAATGCCCTCAAATTGCTGAACAACAAAGGTGAGTTTCTCAACGCTCAGGAGGGCGAAGAAATCTTGCGCATTGCTGCTGCCAATGAGTTTACTTTTGCCGAAGTAGATGCACTAGGGCATATCACTCACAACGATACTTATATACAACGCCATATCGATGCGGTGCTTTCGCTCTTGCCATTGGCAACTTTGGAAGCTATTCGCAAACGCAAATTCAAAGTAGCGGTCGATGCTGTAAACTCTACCGGAGGTATCGCTATCCCACTTTTGTTAGAACGCTTGGGTGCTGAGGTGGTACCACTCTACTGTGAACCTAACGGTCAGTTCCCGCATAATCCCGAACCGCTCAAAGAACACCTTGCCGATATTTGTGCTAAGGTAGTGGAAGCGAAAGCCGATTTAGGGGTGGTGGTAGACCCCGATGTAGACCGCCTTGCGCTCATAACCGAAGAAGGCGAAATGTTTGGTGAAGAATATACCCTTGTAGCCTGCGCCGATTATTACCTCAGTAAAAAGAAAGGTAATGTGGTGTCTAACCTCTCTTCTTCACGTGCTTTGCGGGATATAGCCGAAAAATACGGGGTAGAATACGCTGCGGCTGCTGTTGGTGAGGTGAATGTAGTAACCAAAATGAAAGAAGTAAATGCTGTAATAGGAGGTGAAGGTAATGGTGGAGTGATTTTCCCCGAATTGCATTATGGTCGTGATGCCTTAGTGGGGGTAGTGCTTTTCCTTTCTCTTTTGGTAGAAAAAGGTATTATAGTGAGTGCTTTGCGTCGTAGTTATCCTGCTTATTTTATGAGCAAAAATAAAATCCAACTCACTACCGGACTCAATCCGGACAAGGTATTGCACGCAATGCAAGAAAAGTACGCACACGAGCAAATCACCACTATCGACGGACTCAAAATTGACTTTCCTTTCAGCTGGGTACACTTGCGCAAATCGAATACCGAGCCGATTATCCGCATCTATACTGAGGCTAAAACTCAGGCAGAAGCCGATGCTTTAGCCACCCGCTTTATGAAGGAAATGGCTGCGATTAGTTAAGGTTGATTGCTTGATAATCAGTTGTCCCCTCTTAACACTACGTTTGCTTTGTAAAACACCCCTCCAACCCGTCCGAATTGTCCGACTCGTCTAACTTGTCCAATAAAATAAATTTTAATACTCAATCAATTGTTAGGTAGTCCCCTAAGGACTAACAATTAACCTCTAATAAACTAACATCTAATAACTGACAATATGAAACAAATTTTATTATTCTGCTTTCTGTTTATAGGAAGTCTCCACGCGCAAGAGTACGAAGTAACAGGTACTGTATCCGATACTTCAAACAGAGCTTTGCAATTCGTATCAGTAGTGATTAAAGGTACTGCTCAAGGAGTTACTACCAATAAAGAAGGTAAATACTCCATTAAGGTAAAGAAAGGAAAAACCTTGCAATTTGTTGCTATGGGCTATAAAACTCAAGAAGTCAAAATTACTGGGCAAAAAGTAATTGATATAGCTTTAGAAGAAATTTCCGAGATAGAAGAAACCGTATTAGTTGGCTATGCTCCTGTAAGGAAAGCATCTGTTGTTTCTTGTGCAGTAGCCGTAAAAAGCTACTCAGCAGGAAGACAACGAAAACGTAAACCCCAAGGGAGAAGACTAACCGAAACTTATAAAGCTATTGATGAGAATGGCTTTAAAAGCACTGCTACCGACCCTCTTACTACCTTTGCCGCCGATGTAGATAATGCTTCCTACAGCAATGTACGCCGTATGCTCAATGATAAGCAAAAACCCGATAAAGATGCGGTGCGCATAGAGGAACTTATCAACTATTTTGACTATAACTATACTCCTCCAGCCGAAGGTAGTAAAACACCTCTCAATGCGACCACTACCCTAAGTAAATGTCCTTGGAATACAGATAACTATTTGTTGCGTATCGGGTTGCAAGCTAAAAAAATAGACCTTACTAAAGCACCTCCTTCTAATATAGTGTTTTTGATAGATACCTCTGGTTCTATGTATTCACCCGACAAATTGCCCTTACTTAAAGAGTCGTTTAAGCTACTCTTGGAGAGCTTGCGACCTGAAGATAGGGTAGCGATTGTAGTCTATGCGGGAGCTGAAAGGGTAGCTTTGCCTTCTACACCTGCCAAAGAAAAAGATACAATTATTAAGGTTTTAGAAAACTTAGAAGCAGGTGGCTCTACCGCTGGAGGAGCTGGTATTCAAAAAGCCTATCAAATTGCCCGCGAGAACTTTATAGAAAAAGGAAACAACCGCATTATATTAGCTACCGATGGTGATTTCAATGTCGGTGTGCGCTCCGATGGCGAATTGAAACGCTTGGTAGAAAAAGAACGCCAAAGCGGAGTCTATATATCTGTATTGGGCTATGGTATGGGTAATTATCGCGATGATATGCTCGAAACTATAGCCAATAAAGGAAATGGTAATTATGCCTATATCGATAATATCGCCGAAGCAAAAAAAGTATTGGTGAATGAATTTGGTGGTACGCTCTACACCGTAGCCAAAGATGTGAAACTACAGTTAGAATTCAACCCCCAATATGTGAAACAATACCGCCAAATAGGCTATGAAAACCGTGCCTTGGAGAATGAAGACTTTAAAGATGATAGTAAAGATGCTGGCGAAATAGGTGCAGGACATACTGTAACAGTGCTCTATGAATTAGTGCCTGCTAAAGGAAAAACAACTGACGAGTTGCGCTACCAAAAGCAAAATACACAAGCTCATAAAGATGAACTCGCTTTCCTCAAAATACGCTATAAAGACCCTTACATCAAACGCGCTAAAAGCGTAGAAGAAAGCACTCCTATTCCTTTTACTCTCACCGACCTCGCCCAAACCGATGATGATTATCGCTTTGCTGCTGCTGTTGCCGAATGGGGAATGCTCCTAAGAAATTCTAAATACAAAGCACAATCTTCTTATAATCAAGTACTCGAATTAGCCAAAAACGCTCTCGGTGAAGACAAAGAAGGCTACCGTAAAGAATTTATAGATTTAGTTGAGCTTTCCGAAAAAATAAAATAATAACCCAAATCCAAATAACTAATGGTATGAAACAAATTTTATTATTCTGCTTCCTGTTTATAGGAAGCCTCTACGCACAAGAGTATGAAGTAACAGGAAAGGTTACTGATGTTTCTAATGATCCTTTACCTGGAGTTTCAGTACTCATCAAAGGAACTACCCAAGGAGTTTCTACTGATTTTGATGGTAAATACACTATCAAAGTAAAGAATGGTGATATCCTAGAGTTTTCTTCTTTAGGAATGAAAACCAAACAAGTGAAAGTTAATGGGCAAAAAGTCATCAATGTAGTTTTAGAAGAAGATAACGTTGCCCTTCAAGAAGTGGTGGTGACAAGTTATGAAACTGCAAAAAGACGAGACGTAACTAGTTCTTCTATACGTATAAGAGGTGCAGGAAGTGTTAGTGGAAATTATGGAACAAAAAACGGCTATACTTTAAATACTTCTCGCGAGACTTATAAAGCGATAGATGAAGGCGGCTTTAAGAAAACAGCGAAAGACCCCGTAACAACTTTCTCTGCCGATGTGGATAGAGCCTCTTACAGCAATGTGCGCCGTATGCTCAACTACGGACAAAAGCCTCATAAAGATGCTGTGCGCATAGAGGAGCTTATCAACTATTTTGATTATAACTATACACCTCCAGCCGAAGGTAGCAAAACACCTCTCAATGCTACAACAACGCTAAGTAGCTGTCCTTGGAATCCTGATAATTATCTGTTGCGCATTGGATTACAAGCAAAGAAAATAGATCTTACCAAAGCGCCACCTTCTAATATAGTGTTTCTAATAGATACCTCAGGTTCTATGGACGAGCCCAATAAAATGCCTCTACTCAAAGCATCGTTCAAATTGCTTTTGGATAACTTACGTCCAGAAGATAGGATAGCGATTGTAGTCTATGCAAGTCAAACAGGTATTGCTTTACCTTCTACTCCAGCGAAAGAAAAAGAGAAAATCTCCAAAGTGATAGACGATTTGGTAGCTAGTGGATCTACAGCAGGAGGAGCAGGATTACAAACTGCCTATGAAGTAGCCGAAAAAAACTTTTTACCCAAAGGTAATAACCGTATTATCTTGGCTACCGATGGTGATTTCAACGTAGGAATTTCTTCACGTGATGAGTTGCAACGATTGGTAGAAGAGAAGCGCAACAATGGAATTTACATTTCGGTATTGGGCTATGGTATGGGTAATTACCGTGATGATATGGCAGAAACTATTGCCAACAAAGGGAATGGTAACTATGCTTATATCGATAATTTTACTGAAGCTAAAAAAGTATTGGTAAATGAATTTGGTGGTACACTTTACACCGTAGCCAAAGATGTGAAACTACAGTTAGAATTCAACCCTCAATATGTGAAAGAATACCGATTGGTAGGCTATGAAAACCGCGCTTTAGCCAATGAAGATTTTGAAGACGACAAGAAAGATGCTGGTGAGATAGGTGCAGGACATACTGTAACTGCTTTGTATGAATTGATACCTACCAAAGGAGCTACTACCGATGGGTTGCGTTATCAAAAACAAGTGAAAGAAGGATTTGCTAATGAATTAGCTTTCCTCAAAATACGTTATAAAGACCCTGTGGTAAAAGATGCTAAAAGCGTAGAAGAAAGCACTCCTATTCCTTTTACTCTCACCGACTTCTCCCAAACCGATGATGATTATCGCTTTGCCGCCGCTGTTGCCGAATGGGGAATGCTCTTAAGAAATTCTAAATACAAAGCAAAATCCTCATATAAACAAGTAATAGATTTAGCTAAGAATGCAACTGGAAAAGATGAGGAGGGCTATCGCAAAGAGTTCATTCGCTTGGTTGAACTTTCCGAAAAAATAAAATAATAAACTAACCCTTACCCCTAAAACATAGTAAACTAACAAACAAACTAACTAACAATAATGAAATATTCAATAACTTTAGGAATGTTTTTGCTTACAATGATTACAGCAAAATCCCAAACGCTCGCCGAGCGTGTTAATGCTAAAAATGCTACTTTAATTGATGTGCGTACCCCTGAAGAATTTGCCAAAGGTACAGCCGAAGGAGCAATCAATATCCCATTGGAAGAAATAGGAGCTCGATGGCAAGAATTAAGAGGAAAAGAGAATGTTGTACTCTTTTGTCGTCGAGGCATTCGTGCAGGCAAAGCACAAGATATTCTCAAGAAGCACAATATTACAGCCGTCAATGGCAAAACTGTAGAGCATATAAAATCTTTGCAAAAAGTAAATTTAGCCGATAAACTTACTTTCCGCAACGATAAACAAACTACCTATTTCGTAAAAGATGGTCAAAATGTGAGACAAGTAGCCATAGCTTTAGGTGAAGGAGCTGTACTAAAAAAACATACTACTAATATCCCTGCAACCCTTATTATGGTAAAAGGAACTGTGCGTTTTCTTATTAATGGTGAAGAAGTTGTACTCAAAGACCTCGATACCTATCAAATCCCTGTAGATGTAGAACACGAAGTGATAGGAGTTGAGAAAGAAAATATATTTATAGTAACCAAAGGAAATTAAGTTCAAGTAACAATAGGTAACAAGTAACAAAAACTACCCGTGAGCTCATACCTTTTGCAGAGTTGAATACTCTGTTTAGAGTATGTTATGTAGGGGCGTTTTGCAAACGCCCCTACCAAATCATCACATCGACAAATTATCTATGAGTCTCACTCCCTCAGCGTGTACCACTATAAAAGCGCGGTACTCTTTCCCTGCTTCTTTGGTAGTTGCGTGTTGCAAGGTATGAGCATCAGTAATAGTAAAATACTCTAAAGTAAAATCGGGTTCTTTGGCAAAAGTATCCACCACCCACGCTTCTACTTCAGCAGGAGTATGAGTAGCGAAACGCTCTTTGGCAGCGAGTAGGGTACGGTAAATGAAAGAAGCGCGATGTATCATAGCTTCACTTAGTAAAGCATTGCGTGAACTGAGGGCTAACCCTTCGCTATTGCGCACGATAGGGCAGGGGACGATAGTCACAGGTAAGCCTGTTTGTCGTACCATTTGCTGGATGATGAGCAGTTGTTGGTAGTCTTTTTCACCAAAGTAAGCTCTGTCGGGCATTACAATTTCGAAAAGTTTTTTAACAATCGTACCTACACCATCAAAATGCCCGGGTCGCGATGTGCCTTCCATTACTTTGTCTAATCCAGCAAAGTCAAATGGCTGAGCTACTACTTCATCGCCGTAAATATCGCTAACAGCAGGAGCAAAAATAATTACCTCTTTGCTATATTGGGCAATCTTATCAGCATCGGCTGTTAAGGTACGTGGATACTTCTCTAAATCGGTAGGATTGTTGAATTGTGTTGGGTTCACAAAAATACTCACAACGGCTATGTCGTTCTCTTCTTTAGCTTTTTTTACAAGCGATAAATGCCCGTCGTGTAAAGCACCCATAGTAGGTACTAAACCTATTGTTTTCCCTTGATTTCTAAGGGTTTCCATAAGTAAATGGAGTTCCTTTTGCTGTGTGTAAATCATCGATATAAAATCTTTTTTGGGTGCAAACTTATATAATTTTATGGATATGTGCATATTTTTTTGTACTTTTGTGCCTTCTAAGAGCAAAATAATTTAAAGAAATACTCTTTATGAAAGATAAAAAAGTACTCTACGTATCGTCTGAAGTATTGCCTTATTCACCTTATAGTGAATTAGCTAAAATGTCGTTTGAAGCCCCCAGAATGGTGAATGCTAACGGCGGTCAAATACGTATCTTTATGCCTAAATTTGGCAATATCAACGAACGCCGTCACCAGCTACACGAAGTGATACGCCTATCGGGTATGAATATTGTCATCAACGATATCGATGTACCTCTCATCATCAAAGTAGCTTCTATCCCTAAGGAACGCATACAAGTGTACTTTATTGATAATGACGAGTATTTCACACGTACTGGCACACTCTTTGATGAAGAAAACAATATGTATCCCGATAACGATGAGCGCTGTATCTTCTTCGCCAAAGGTATCGTCGAAACAGTGAAAAAACTCAATTGGTTACCCGATATCATCCACATACACGGCTGGGTGTCTGCTTTGTTACCTCTCTATTTGCGCACTTACTATAAAGATGAACCTATCTTTTCCGAAAGTAAAATCATTACCTCTGTGTTCGATAGTGATTACGATGGAGCTCTTGATTCTGCCTTAATCAACAAAGTAGCTTTTGATGGCATTAGCAAAAAAACAATCGACCCCCTCAAAAACCCTACTTACTACAACCTGATGCGCATCGCTATCAAGCATTCCGATGGCGTAATTGTAGTGAGTGAAAAGATGCCCGACGATTTCAAAACTTATCTCAAAAACTTGAGAAAACCAGTGATTTACAATAGCGATAAAGAAACCTTCCAAGAGTCTTACCGCGAATTTTACACTAAAATACTAAAGAAATAACAATAAACGAATGAATAACACTTACAAATTACTTTTTTCCCTCACTGTACTAATGCTTTTTAGCGCCTGCTCTTCCGACGATTTCAACGAAATAGATGGCGCACTCCTCAAAAATCCTAACTACGAAACCAGTGTCTTCACCCCTACTATTTCGGTGAACCAAATCAAACAAACTGCCGTACAAACCAATGGCTTAGGTGGATATTTGCTTGGGCAATACACTCAAACACCTTTTGGTACTAAATCAGCTACTATTGTAGCACAAGTAGGGCTCTCAACGGCTGCCCCTACTTTTGGTAGCAAAACTCAAGCGTTAGAAAATAGCGAAAACAAACCTGAAAACGAAAAAGTAACTAAGGCATATTTGTACATCCCTTTCTTCAACCCTAATAGCTTAAATAATAATGCTACCTATAGCCAAAATGCTGAATACCAATTAGATTCTATTTATGGCGACAAAAGTGCTTCTTTCCGTGTAGAAGTAAAAGAAACAAATTACTTCCTTAGTGATATAGGTACCGACCTGAAAGCTAAAGTCTATTATTCTAATAATACTGAAGTACTTACAAATTTAGGTAGTTCCATCGTTTCAGCTACTACTTCAGCTACTACTATTAGTAATAAAACGATTACACGCTTCCAGTTTGATGATCCTAAAACTACTACCGATGAGTCTAAAACAGTATACGATAATTTAGCTCCTGGATTGCGCATCCCTCTTAACACTACTTTCTTCCAAACAAAAATATTAGATAAGGAAGGAAGTAACGAATTGGCAAATGTAAACGACTTTAAAAAGTATTTTAAAGGGATACAAATCAGTACCTCTAACTTCTCTAAAGATGTGATGATGCTCCTCAATATAGCAAATGCCAAAATACAGTTAGAATATAGCTATACCGCTTATGTAAGTGGTAGCACTGCTACTAAAACACAATATAGCCGTTATGATTTGCCCCTCAATGGCATTGCTCTAAACCTTTTCAACAATGCTGGTGAAAGCCTTACCGATACTAGTAAAATCTATTTGAGTGGTGCTTTAGGGCAAACTGCTTCTATTACCATTTCGGATACCGATATTGCTCGCATCAAATCTGAAAAGTGGTTAGTTACCGATGCAAGTCTATTTTTCTATGTAGATAATAGTGTTACTTATACTAAAACCCCCGACCGCCTCTATATCTACAATGCTCAAACCGGCGCTGTATTAGCCGATTATCAGTACGACCCTACTGCTAATAACAATCAATCTTCCTATTCACACTTGGTGCACTTAGGTAGATTGCAAAAAGAAAACGGAGTAGGTAAATATTATCAACTGAGAATTACCAATCACATCCTCAATATGGTAACAAATAATACTACCAATGTTCCTTTAGCAATTGCTATAGGATCTAATATCAAGCAAACTGCTGTAGGTAGTTATAAAAGTGCAAGTGGTGATGGTAAAATAGCTAAAACAGCTCTCGCTACCCCCTTAGGCGTGGTGATTAAAGATATAAAATTGATTATCAACTACACCAAAGTAAAATAAGTATGGACTTAAGAGACCAACTTAAAAATCTTTTTCCTGATCATATAGAAGAGGAAACTCCTCAAGAAACTCCTTCTCCTATATGGTTGCAAGATGAGCCTTTGCTTTGTAAATACGAAAAGCGCAAAGGCAAACCCGTAACCGTAATCGAAGGTTACAATGGAGCAGATAGCGATTTCAAAATATTAGCAAAAGAGCTCAAAACATACCTTGGAGTAGGAGGAACAGTGAAAGACGACTCTATCCTCATACAAGGTGATTACCGCGATACTATTATGCAACTCCTTAAAGAAAAAGGATTTAAAGTAAAACGCGTAGGAGGTTAAAGATAATTAACAATTCATAATTAACGATTATAATATGAAATTATTAGAAGGAAAAACCGCTATTATCACTGGTGCTAGTCGTGGCATCGGTCGTGGTATAGCCGAAGTATTTGCCGCTCACGGAGCGAACATTGCTTTTTCATACAGCTCTTCAGTAGAGGCTGCAAAAACTTTAGAAAATGAATTAGCTGCACAAGGTGTAAAAGTGAAAGGCTACCAAAGTGATGCCTCTAACTTTGCTCAATCTCAAGAATTTGTCGATGCCGTTGTTGCCGAGTTTGGCACCGTTGATATCCTTGTAAATAACGCTGGTATTACTAAGGACAACCTACTGATGCGTATCAGTGAAGAGGATTTCGATAAAGTAATCGAAGTAAACCTCAAATCTGTGTTTAATATGACCAAAGCAGTACAACGTACTATGCTCAAACAGCGCAAAGGCTCTATTATTAATATGAGTAGCGTGGTAGGAGTGAAAGGTAATGCTGGTCAGTCTAACTATGCTGCCTCTAAAGCAGGAATTATCGGCTTTACTAAGTCGATAGCCTTGGAATTAGGCTCTCGTAACATCCGCTGTAATGCCATTGCGCCAGGTTTTATCGAAACTGAAATGACTGCTGTACTCGATGAAAAAGTAGTACAAGGATGGCGTGATGCTATTCCTCTTAAACGTGGCGGACAACCTGAAGATGTAGCCAATGCTTGCGTGTTTTTAGCCTCCGATATGTCGGCTTATATCACTGGGCAAGTGCTCAATGTAGATGGCGGAATGCTCACATAATTTTGTTATTTCAGAAAAACTTTTTACTTTTGCCGAATGT
>ERZ772946.266-NODE-266-length-22805-cov-3.05987_pt1 | contig 22805 bp, 33 predicted proteins | sample MGYA00511680_ERZ772946 | MGnify/ENA primary metagenome ERZ772946 (study PRJEB29015, sample SAMEA2737918) | human oral metagenome | biome: human oral; feature: human-associated habitat; material: dental | place: China | collected 2016 ... | reverse complement strand
CCATTCAGTAATCTTCTTCTCAATAACAGCTGGAGCTTGCTTTTGCAGTTCGCTTTCGGAAATCGTGAGCATAAATTTACCTTTTACCCAAGACTTTTTTAATCTCTTCCCAATAGCAGGAACAAATCTTCCTGGTGTCTGCCTATGCCCAAATTCAACATAACTAGCGTATTCAGTAGAGTTTGAAACTTCTATTTCGTAATTCCCACCATTTTTTCTTACATCAGATACAGTCCAGTTTTTTCTTAGAGTTCCGCCTTGTCCACCATATGTTTTAGAGATTGTTTTACCATCTTTTTTATATGAAACTGTCTTGGTTTTTAGAACTCTAGCTCTGCCTTTCTTATCGTATATGGTATCACCCTTTTTTATACCCTTTTTCTTATTGTCTCTCTTATAGGTAGCAATTCCAAAGTTTGGAGAGCTTACAGGTGTCCTTTTAATTACTTTGCGTAGAAGTCTACCAGCCAATTCTTTTATTGTGTCAATCATTAACTGCTCCTTTTCCTTCTCCATCTCTTCAATTATTTTTTTGAACTCCTTCAGCCCATCAAACTGCACCTTTATCTTTGAACTTGCCATTATGCCTTCTCCTGTTCTGCTTCAAGTATAATTTCCTGATGATTTGTGTAAACTGCTGATATTCCGCTGTGCTTATATTTCCTTGTCACGTTATTTTGAGTAACTTCAATTGTACTTCCCGGAGGAATGTATACTTCCGGAGAAATAAATAGTTTAACAACTTGAGAAACATTGGCTCCCAGTTCTGTCTGTTCTGCTTGGCTGATATTTTTGAAACTCAGACGGCAAGGCTCATTCTTGCATATTTCCACTTTTTCAGAACTTACTATTCCATACTTGTCTTTTGATTTCTTATTTTCAAAAGCAGTACACAGCCCGTCCCACATCGAATGTATCGCTTCTCTTGCACTTTTTAAAATTTCACTTACCATACCAGCCTCCTGTACTTGAGTATCTCGCTTTCTCCATAAGCTAAAAGCATTGATAAAAACACTTCAAATTTATCTCCTGTGGTCTTACTGTCCTCAAAGACTACTTTAGTTTCTCCCTCCGTTATCTCTTTCGCTATTCGGTTAAAGTTTAATCCAGGAATATTAAGCTGGTTTAACTTCAATTTGAAGTTCAAAAACTCAGCCGCACTCCTGTTTATCCAAACATATTTTAATCCTTCAGGAACTTTCTTTTGATTAGTTTTATTACAGATGTAATACTTTACTGTCTGAATGGAATTGTCTAATAAAAATAAGTCGCCATCTACAACTTCGTAACCCAGCGACTTTAAATATTTTTTTACATCTTCCCTGATGTCTGTGATATAATCCATGGCTACCACCTATTTTTTAGTTTTCTTAGTTTTTTCTTCAGAATCAATGCTTTCTTCGTCCACTTTGTATCCATGATCCTTAAACCATTCAATCAAATGCGGGTTGTCCGTTTCTCCAACTCCATTTACAAAAGTTACTCCAGCACTACTTCCTGAATAATCTTCATTTGGTGCGTATATTTTAACAGCCATACAAAATCCTCCTATTTAACCTTGATTTTTCTGAAAATTCCTGCAGCTTTCGTGGCTTTTAACGCAACTGCTGCAACCATTTCCACTTCTCCTGTTTTTACTGCACCAGCTGTTTTATAGTCAGGTAACCACGATTTGATTAAAGCGTTTCCTGTAGGTGCAACTCCATGGAATCCATCCATACCAAATCTTACAGCATATAAAGAAGTTTCCCCTTGTCCATTTATTATTGAAACTGGGTCATTAGTCCCTGCCTTAGTTCCCAAGTCAACAAATGGAATTGCTCCGTATCTTTCAACCTGCTGTCCAAATTCATTCATTGTAACAGTGTATTGGGCTGAACGTCTTGCACAGGCTCTTAATCTGGCAATCAGCTTTGTGTTCCCAGCTAACATTGATGGCGTCCCATCTAATCCCATTAAAAACTCATCTAACAAGTCTAAAAACAGTTTATAGTTTGTGTCTACCGCTGCTGAGTCTGATAAGTCAATTGCTGCCGTTGGAATAAATTCAGTTGTACTTCCTGTAACTGCTTTTTCTAATCCGTCAAACGCTTTCGCATTTACTCCTGAATCCCCATTGATAACTGTGTCATTAAATAACGCTGACGCCGCTTTAATTTTTTGAGTCATTTGCAGTTGAACTTCTGAAACAATTCCGCCCATATCTGCAATAATTCTATCAATCTGGAATGATCCCCCAAAGATTTTTAAGTCTACATTATGTCTCTCTTTGGAAACTTCTGCAGGTGTGTACTCCTGATTGACTTCCCTAAAGTCAGCAGTTGGTTGAGTTTTCAACCTTGTATACCCATAAGTCATTGTAGTTCCTCCACCAGTAGGCGATACCACGTTGTCAAACGGTATGTTGCTCATAATAAAATTACTTTTTGCAAATTCATCAATTACTCCAATCTGCAAATCATCCTGTACGTTCTTTTTAGCTTCTGCTAATGTTATTGGCATATAAGCCACCTCCTATTATTCATTTTTATTTACCATCAGTCTTGCCATTATGGCGTCCCCTAATGATTTTGTTTGGTTTGCACCTTCTGTACCTGTATTCCCTTCTCCAGGTTTAACTCCTGAAAAGTTAGGCTCTTTCGGTTTTGATTCTGCCGTTTTAAATAGCATCTTGCTGTCTTCAGCAGTTTTCAAAGCCTCTATCTGTTCATTAATACCAATCAGAACTTCGCCATCCAGTTTAATTTTACCCATGTCAAGCAAAGCCTTAACTGCTTTAGTATTAATAGCATTTGAACTCAGCAAAGTGTTGTCAATTGCACTTTCCAGTTTAAATTTGGCAAGTTCAGCGTCAAAATTATCTTTAGCAGCCTTATTGTCCCTTTGCAGGTTCTCAATAGTCTGCTTCATTGTTTCCAAATCCCCTGAACTATTCTTTAAATTTTCAAGCTGCACATCTCTGTCCTTCAAATCCTTCTCCAGTTGTTTTTTTGTGTTATTCACTTCATCAAATCTTGATTTTGGAATAAACCCTTTCAACTGTTCCGCATTTGCTGACAGCACCTTTTCTGCCTGCTCTTCTGACAGACCTAATTTTAACAAATCTTCTTTGTTCATAATCTACTCACTCCTGTTCATTTTTTACGTTGTATGCCAACGAGATTATTTTTTCTGATTTGTTCTTTTACGCCTGCAAATTCTAAAAAGGCGATTTTTTTTATAAAATTTTTACTGCTAGTCCATAATTAACAGCACATTCATATTCAATTTTACACCCTCTGGCATATTCATAGCCTTGTGCAAAAACCACTATATCTGCATCGCACATTAATTCCAGAGACTTCGCTAAGTATCGCAAGGAACTATTTCTTTTACCCGTTATCATCGGAAAAACTGAGTCTATAACCTCTATTTCCCCATACTCTTCTTTCAATCGGCTATCTATCTCTTCTCTTTCCTGCTCTATGTTAGCGTGGCTCTTATTTCTCATCGGTTGACTTATAAATATTTTCATTATTCCTCCTAATTTCTTTTAAATACAAATGTCCTTTCATCGTAAGTCTTTCAGGTAACGTATAGTCTTCAACGCCTATATGATCTATTGTTTTAACATAACCTCCTTCACCTAATAATACTGTGTGATATTTTATTTCTTCATAAGTAAAATCCCCCAATGCCTCTTTTCTATTACTAAAATCATCAGTGTAACTCTTCTCAAAAATATACGGATGTCCATCACTCTCAAGATACTCCAATATATTCTGTACCAACTTCATATTCAGTTTCATTTTTTCTCCTTAGACAAAAAAAATCACGACTAAATTAATAATCGTGATTAATTATAATTAAACTATTAACAACCCTATCTCTTGGCGAAGTTTTGATATTTCCTCTCTTATTTTTTCTTCTTCGTATTCTTTGAAAAAATCAGCTAATTCTATTTGTTCGCCTAACTCTATAGATTTTTTTAATTCTGAGAATATAAAATCGTATGAATCTAACTCCATATGTTTCCTTATGTATTCGTCTTTATCTACTTGACCATCTTTTTTTCTTTTCATCAAATCTCTAAGTTCTTCTCTATTTTTTATGTAATTTTTGTAAAATGTTGTATTTTTAATATCCATGAGTGAACCTCCTGTACCTTAATTTTTTTTCTGAAGCCAAATACATCTGCAACACTCTATTTCTTTCTTCATCATCAAGTTTTAAAAGCTCATTAGGTTTCTTAATGTAATCTTCTATCTCTTCCAAATATTTTTCGACGTCATAAATTTCCGAATCCAATTCATGTATGTATTTTTCATCAATTGCTCTCATATACTTAAAATTATTGTTTCTAAATATATCGAAATCTCCGCCACTGAATCCCCATTCGTGCAACCCTTTCGGATGATTGTGCGTTATGGAAGCATTCACAAAAGGAATCGTTTCAATCTTGTGTACTGGCAGTGAATTGCTGTCTCCTTTTATAACATATATTTCTCCACGCTCAGTTACAACCATTGCACTTTCATAGGCATTTTTAAATATTTTTCGCTCATACTTTTCCAAAAGCTCTTCAACATTATTATACCTTGTATCTTTGATATTTCCAAGTAGTCTATACCGCCCTTCAGGAACTTTTATTGTTTTATTTTTCGAGTTTTCAATAGCATGCCTGCTTTTCCACTCCTTATAAGTCATGTCACTTGGAACATAATAAGTTTTTCCATCTTTATCCCTTGCAGCACGTTTCTCTTCCTCCCCATCTTCAAAATATGGTGCTGTAGTTGTCCTGCAGTTGACGTGAAATGGCGGAGCAGTTGTGCCAATCTCATAATCATTAAACTTGAACACTTTACCGTCAAGCCCCTGGCAAATCTCGGAAGTCCTGCTGTCAAGAGTTGCAACAATTTCATAACGTTCAATATTCAAATCTTCATAAGTCTTAATTCTAGCTTTAGAAGCATAGGCGGCACTTTCAGTATAGACAAGCCTTGCTACATTACTCCTGCTTGCATTCATTCTTTTAACAACTTTTTCTATTAATGTATCAAGTTTATCCCCACGAATAAAAGCCTGTGTCATTTCAGTATGCAGTGTATTCAGAAGCTTTTCCTTGTCTTCCCATACCCTGTCTGAAAAATGTTTTCCGTCTGAAGCCCAAGGGTTAGAAATAACAGTATTTACTAATTTATCATTCAACTTATACATATTTGAACCTATGCCCATCCCTGTACCTTTGGCAATTTCAAAAAACGTATGGTTATACTGATCCTCATATAAGTTGCCTAGATAATTTTTAAATCCATTGCCGTTATCATTATACAGCTTTTCTATTTCAGCGCGTACCTGAAGCTTCATAGCTTCCAATCTCTCTATATGATACTTGGCACTTGCATTTTCAAGTTCTTTTACAAACTTCAAACTGTCTTCTCCTGAACCTTTTTTGATATAATCTTCTACAGTCCACTTAAACTCTTTGCGTTCCTTCTTGTTAAGCATTTGCTTTGCGTTCGCTAGTGACACATCGTTATTTTTGGCAATCCTGTTGTACCAGACTTCAATATCCTGATTTATCCTAGTGATTGCCTTGTCATATTCAGCCTGCTGTTTCTTTATCTCTTTTCCAGCCATTTGATTAACTCGGCTTTCTTCCTCAACAAATCTGTCTTTCCAATAATCACTCATTTAAATCACCATTGTGGTTATGTTTGTCATCAAAATTAGCGTAATCAGTCTGTTCCTGTATCTGATGTTCCGATTTCTCTTTCTTAATTCTTGCAAGCTCTTCCTGAACATCAGTTACCCAAGGGTGCTGTGCAACAAGTGTTTCTTCTGAAATTATTCCTACTGAATTTCTAATATCTGAAATAGCCTGACTTTCATTCACAAGTATATCCCTGTTAAGTACAACCTCCACTTTTTCCTTGATAAAGTCGCCCTGACCTGTGTTCTTTAAATGATTTGCCACAAACCATATCATTTCTTCAAAACTTGCCTGGAACTCAGTTTCAAAGTCATTTGCTTCCAAATCTATATCTGAATACATTGAACGTATATTAAGCTGATTTGGATTATTTCCAAGAGTGTCCGCCTTGCTGTCGAATCCGCCACCGTTTTCAATTATGGTTTTTTTCAACAGCTTCACAATACTTTCATAGTTGCTGGCGTTCACTTCAACCTGTAAACTTGAAACTTCCCCGTCTTCCCGAACTTTAACCGCTCCAAACGTGGAAAGGTTTCTCCTAAACTCGCCTAAATTTTCACCGTCATAATTTTTAATGATTAAAATCGTATTCCTGCTGTCTTCCTGCATGTTATTCATGAAATCACTTATAAGCGTGTTTAAAGCGTCCTGTAGCGATTTTACTCTTTTAAGCAGGGGTTGTTCCAGCTCATCTGCCTTGAAGCATATAAGCGGTATTTTCTGCCAGTTATAAGGTTTGTCATCAACACTTAGGTATGCTTTTTTTTCAACTGCTGTAAGTTTTGCATTATTCATTTTGTAATACTCTACGCCAGTCTTTCTATAAGTCTCAACGTAATTTTCAGTATTATAAGTTCCATTTTTATAAAGCTCTCGGCTGTATACTCTTATTGCGTAGTCAAGTTCTTCGTGTTCATTATCAAGCCACACAGGGATAACTTCAACTGAGTTTAACCTTTTAAATCTTAAATTTCCTGTTTCATCCACATACAAAAATAACCACCCAAGTCCATTGTTATAGACGTCGGTGGTTACTCTTTTCAATGTTTTAAGAAAATTCTTATCAAACAGCTCATTCAGTTTGTCATCATATTCCTTGTTCTCGCTTTTGATACTTGGGGTTTTGGAAATTATGTAATTTACTTTCTGCTTGACCAGTTTTTTATACTGGTTATCGACAATTCTATTGTTGGGCAAGTTTTCGACTATTGTCAATTTACCGTCTTCCCCAATTGCCGTTCTTTGCCTTGAAAGAATATCGTGCCTTCCACGATAATAGTTGTTTCCGTCTTTCATTTCCCTATATTTCTGACTTGCAAAATGCCACATTATAATGCTCTCAACTTCGCTAAGATTGATATTCTGCTCTCCCATCTTATCTTTTCTCCTAAACAATTTCTTAATAAATTCAATCATTTCCTGCTCCTTAATCAAAAGAAAATGTAGGGCCTTTTGAGTAGCTTTCAAGTGCGTATCTCATTGCGTCCATTAAATGGTTAAAATCGTCCACAGGCTTATTGACTGGATTGTCAAACTTGTCCTTGTCCCACATGTAGTTTGATATTTCGGTTATGAAATTCACACATCTAGGGTGAATGATAATTTTATAATCTTGAATATATTGAACACCATTATTAATACTGTCCCTACCTTTTCTTGATTTTCTTATGCCTTTCAATCCCAAATCGTAAAGTTCGTCAATCGACTTAGGCTCTTGACTATCTGCCACAATTTTTTCTTTTCCATAGCCTTTTCTGATAATCTCTTCAGCAATTTGACGGTTTTTCATTGCATTTTTGTAAATCTCGTCAAACACATAAATTTCCTTATTCGCTACATCAATCAGCCCGCAGAAAAACGCTGATGGGTCATTGGTATACCCAAAGTCTAGTCCGAAAGCTGATTTCACGCCTTTACGTTTTGAAATCTCATTGACATCAAATTCTTTTTCTTCCCAGTTCTCATAAACAAGCCCTTCAACAATTCCCCAGTTTCCAAGCCCTGCCACCTGATAACGTCTGGGATTATTTTTTTTCATATCCTCAAACAGTTTCTTATCACTTTCGTCAAGCCATTCATTGCACATGTAGTTGGTTGTCTTTGCCATTATGTTTTCTTCTTCAACATCAAAAAATCTTTTTTTGAGCCAGTGCTTCTCGTTCCAGGGGTTAAACGTGAGTGTAATCTGCTTATACAGCGGCTCTTCGATTTTACCCCTGATACTTTCATCAAGCATATTAAAATCCTGCTCCTTATTTATCTCATAGGCTTCCTCAATCCACGCCCAGCATAGATTTCCAGTTTCAACTGTTATTGAAGTAACTTTAAGCGGATCGTCCAGCCCTCTAAATAATATTTTCTGCCCAGTAGGGATATAAATTATCTCCAATGGACTTTCTTTAACCGACCAGTAATCCTGTACCCCTAATGTATTTATAGCCCATTTCAAGTCTGTAAAGCAGCTATCCTTTAACGTCCGATAAACTTTTCTTACCACAAGCAAGTTTGCCCCAGGATACTTCATCATTGAATAAATAAAAAATAACGCCGTTGTCTTGCTCTTTTTACTCCCACGGCTACCTTTACATACTCTGTACCTTCCTTTGAAGTTCCAAAAATCTTTATACCCTTTTCCAACTAAATCAGGAAGTCTTATTTTTTTACTCTTCAAGACTGTCCTCACCTACAATCATAACAGGCACAACTCCTTCAACTTCGACTTTGTCTGTAAACAGCCTGTATCGTTTACCAAGCAGTTCTGCTGACTTAATCCTGTCACGTAGGCCTATCTGTTTCTTAACTGTTCTCGCTTCACTTGTTCCGTCTCCAGTTCCTTCGACAACGACAACTTCCTCTTTAATTTCCCCTCTCATCGACTTAGTCAAAAACTCAAGCACTTCCTTGGTGGATGCCGTCCTCTCATCCTGCATGGCTTCCAGTTTTTCGTCGATGTAGCCTTTTACAGCAGGTTTAAGCAAGTTTTCCTGCCCAATAACTCTCGCTGTCTTCTTACTATACCCCGCCTTTACTGCTGCTTCTGTTATGTTTCCAGTTTCAATATAATAATCTGCAAATCTTTTCTGTTTCTCCGTCAATTTCATGTCAAGTTCTCCACCTCCTCAAAAATAAAAGTACCTTGCAATTCTAAGCGGCTGCCGAATCACAAGGCGATATACTAAAAAGTATTTATAAACAAAAAAAGACGGTTATAAAAAGAATACCGTCTTTTGACAGTTAAAATAACTGACACTTATAAGTGGAATGGTTTATTAAATGTCTTTTACATTTTTCACATTCTAACATATTATACCATATAAAAAGGTAATGTCAAGGTAGCCAAAAGGTAGCCTATCGGTAATTTTGTCAAGTCCTCTAATCCAAAAGTACCTCAGGAAACAAGTTAAACTGCAATTCTTTAACCAGTCTTGTTCTGTTTGTCCCAACAGTTTTTTCAGTCACTCCTAACTCTCTTGCTATTTCTTCAATCGTCCACTCTTTAAGATACCTAAAATATATAACATTGTAATATTTATCACCCTCAATGCTCATCAATGCGTTCTCTACTCTTAACATTCTCTTTTCCATTTTCAAGTTTTCAGATTTTAAATGCTCAATTTTTTCTATTTCTTTTTCTGGAATACCTTCGTATTTTTTTAATCCCCCTTGGACATTCTCTCCTGTTTTAATTTTTACAGTTTCTCCTAGTCCATTTTTCAATATTTCGTCAATACGACTGCTATTTTTTTCAATTATCCTTTTGTAGTTCGGATATGCCCTTAACATCGCTTCTGTTTCTTTATACTTATCTATTTTATTTGCCTGTCTTAATTTTTCTGCAACTCTATTTGCCACTTCATCCGCTATTTTGTCAATTTCTATTTCTGTCATATTTTCCCTCCAAAATTTAATTTTTATCTCCAATATAGAATACAAAACATCCAACTCCAATACATGCTATATTTTTAATTAGTGCTTTAATCAACTCTAAAAAATTTCTAGCTTTGTCTATCTCCTTAAACACAATTATCATGTAGATAATCATTGCTAGTATAGCCATGGATTTATACACTCTGTTTTCCATTAACTTCCACCTCCCGAACCATCATATCAATATATTTCCTAGCCTTTTTGAAGTCCTCAATCCCATTTTTCTTATTTGCTCTTAACACATATTTAATTATATTTCCGTGACAAAAACTATTAAAATCTTTCACAGTTGCTTTTATCACATCTATAACTTCTACGTCCAAGCAATCCAATTTGTAATGGTTTGGATTATTAACATTATCCTGTTCTATCATTCCTAATTCTTTTTTAATAGAAACGACTTTCTACGACTGGGTTATTTTAAAAATGCTATTCCGCATGTTACTAAAAAACCTATCAGTAATATTTTAAATATATTTTTTATTGCTTTTTTTCTCGCATATTTTCTTTGAATTTCTTTAGTGTTAAAATCTCTGAACATCTGATTTTCAATTGCTTTATACCAATTTTGTAATTCATTTAGTTCAAGATATATAAATATTATTTCCATAAAAATTGTTGCAACTAATAAATAAATTTTTATCATTACTCCTCCTAATTTTTTACTTATGCACCTTACTTGTTACACATAAGTTAATAGCTTTCTTTTGTACGCTCATTCATATTTTTAAGCCATTTTTCGTGATGGACTTGCAGGAATTCTTCTTCTGTCGCTCCTACATATTCTGAAATAGCCAAAACGCTACCCAAAATTGTGTTTTCGGTCAATACTCTAAAATTTGATAGCGTGATCAATATATCCTCCAAACTTTGCATTGATGATACCTCTTTACAGTGTCCGATTAAACTGTTATTTAAAAAAGGTATCGTTCTACCCTTTGTTTCCTCGTCCTTTGCATTTATGTAGCTAAGATAAAAATGCAACACGTCCGACAGTTCTTCTAACACTTTTGATTTGTTAAATTTTTCTGTGCTGTTTTTCCAGTAGTTCCACTCGCTTTTAAGTTCCTGAATCAGTTCTCCAATTTCTGTTATCAATGCAACTTGAATACCTTTAACCGTTCTTGCTTTGATAGTTTTCTTTTCATCAAATCTCTTATCCAGCATTGCCTGTCTTTTCAGTAATTCATCTATATCAAATGTTTTCAAGGCTTGAACTCCTGCTAATTTCATATTCTCAACCTCTTTTTCATTTACCGCACCTATTTTCTGTAAATCTTTTAAACTGTAATTCTTGTTCTTCATTTTTCCTCCTAATTTCCATTAAATTTTGCAAACACCAACCAATGTGTCTTACTTCTACGATTTCCAAACAAAGGTTTGTAATCAATCACATCCAATACACTTTTCAGTTTTATCTGCTCCTCGTTCCATTTAAAAATCAACACTCCGTTCGGTTTTAAAACTCTCATGCACTCACTAAATCCTTTCTTTAAATCACTTTTCCAAGTTTCAGGATTCAATTTCCCGTACTTTTTAGCAATCCAAGATTTTTCCCCGGCTCTAACTAAATGCGGCGGATCAAATACAACCAAATGAAATTTGTTATCTGGATAAGGAATTTTTCTAAAATCTCCTATTACATCTGGATTAACTTTTAGTTTTCTCCCGTCGCATAAAATTTCCTCAAACTCCCTGTTATCCATATATACTGTACTTTTGTTATTTTTATCAAACCAAAACATTCGTGAACCGCAACATACATCAAGTATTTCCATTCTTTTCCCCCTAATCATTTCCGTATATATCTAAATGTGAACCGCTTACTTCATCCCATATCATTTCCTCATACTCTTTGATAGCATTATAGATATTGTCCAGTGCTTTTAATTGTTTCTCTGTAAGTTCATTTTTGCTGATATACTGTTTTTCTATGGACATCAGAAAAAGTTTTATTTCTGGTTTGCTGGTATGTTTCTTACAAAATTCCAACTTATCAAGCAGCTCATTGATTTTTCTAATTTTAATTACATCACTAACCGTTACCACAATTTTACCTCCTGTATTTTTCAATTCTTGCCTTCAGGCTTTGTAAAAGCTCTTCCTGAACGTCTCCTTTGCTCTGCAGGGCTTTCATTACATCCTCGTCCCTTGTATCCTTTGTTACAAGGTGGTGGATTATAACCTTTTCCTTCTGCCCCTGCCTGTGAAGCCTTTTATTCGCCTGCTGGTAAAGTTCAAGGCTCCAGTTAAGCCCAAACCATATCACGTGGTTTCCGCCATCCTGAAGGTTTAATCCGTATGTAGCACTTGCCGGATGTGCCAGAAGTATATCAATTTTTCCATTATTCCAGTCTTTTTCATCCTCCGGAGTTTTAAGCTGTCTTACTCTTAACTTTGATTTTTCCAATGCCTTTTTTATTCTTTCCAGGTCATGCTGGAAGCTGTAGAACACTAAGGCAGGTTTTCCGTTAAGCTCTTCAATGAGTTCCACAAAACGTTCAATCTTGCAGTTGTGAATTTTATGTACTTTACGTTCTTCATCGTAAATGGCACCATTTGAAAGCTGTAACAGCTTTCCGGTTAATGCCGCTGCACTGGCAACTGATATTTCTTCAGACTCGTTCAGCTCTAAAATCATTTTCTTCTCAAGTTCTTCATACTGCTTTCTTGACTTGCTGTCAAGTTCAACCGGAATTGTATTGTAGGTTATGTCTGGAAGTTCCAGATAGTCTTCCGCCTTCATTGAAACACATATATCGCTTATCTTGTTCATAATTGACTTGTCTGATCCTTCCTTCAGCTCATATTCCCCAAAAGGGTTCCCGCCATATTTTGAATAGTTAAAATATCTCTCACGAAAAGCCGTTATGTTCTTTCCAAGTCTTTCCCCTTTGTCCAGCAGGTATATTTGTGCCCAAATATCTTTTAACCCGTTTGGTGCCGGCGTACCTGTAAGTCCTACAACCCTGTCTATTTTTCCAAGTACAAGTTTCAATGCTTTAAATCTTTTGCTTGCATGGTTTTTAAAACTTGAAAATTCATCAATTACAACCATATCAAACGGCCAGTCGTTTTTATAGTACTCGACAAGCCACTGGACGTTTTCACGATTTATCACATAGATGTCAGCCGGCGTATTCAATGCCGTTATTCTTTTCTTCTCCGAACCTAGCACTCTTGAAAATTTTAAGTACTTCAGATGATTCCATTTTTCCGCTTCATTAAGCCAGGTGCTTTCGGCAACCTTCTTCGGTGCTATTATCAGAACTTTGTCAACTTCAAACCTGTTAAATTTAAGTTCATCAATTGCCGTAAGCGTTATGATTGTCTTCCCCAGTCCCATATCAAGTAACAGTCCAACATTTGGTGTTTTTATAACTTTCTCAATGCAGTATTTCTGATAATTGTGTGCCTTGAACTCCATTTTTAATCCTCCTTCCAGTTAGAAAGTTCAGTTTCCAATACCCCATCAACCTTTTCTTTGGAATCCACCACATAAACTCTTTGCCCTAATTTCTTTATTTTTGTAATCTGATTTACTTGCAAGGCTCTCGGCTTTTTTCCTGAAGATTTCAATTCAACAAAGAATATTTTTCCGTTTGGGAGTAGGCAAAGCCTGTCTGGTACTCCTGAGTTTCCAGGACTCGTAAATTTATATGCAATTCCTTTTTTATTTTTTATTTTCGTAACCAAATAATTTTCAATTTCTTTTTCTGACATTTCCACCTCCAAATTTTTACAAAACTACAAACTTTTCACGCGCGTGTATAGAGACTATTAAATAAAGGATTTATATACTCCATATACGTGTATTTACACCCTTTAATCTCTTTAATTCCTTTATTTTATACTCTATATAGAAAAGATTGTAGTTTTTGTAGTTGAATATAATCTAAATACCATTAATAAAGGGTTTCAGTAACTACAAAGTCAACTACAAAGTGCCAAACAAACTACAAAGTGCCATTTTTTAGAGTTTCCTTAGAAAATAGCCACTTTGTAGTTTTTGGGGTACTTTGTAGTCGGAGTTTGTAGTTGGATTTTCTCTTTACATCCTTTAATTTTAAAAAGTTCCAAAAAGATTGTAGTTTTTGTAGTCGGTTTATTTTTCCACCTTTTTAAATCCCCTTTGCTGTCCGTAATCACCGTATTTCAAAGGGTGTCTTATCCGCTCCCAGCCCTTTATAGTTTCCAGTATTCCGTTAATCTCCATACTGTCGGAATTTCTTATGTACCCTTTTTTCATTCCAAAGCATTCAACCAGTATTTCAACCGCACACACTCTGTCTCTAGGAACCAATCTAATACCTTCGATATTGAAACCGCTGTAAAAACCATTTCTTTTTTCTAAGTTCCATTTATGCCAGTCTTCAGGTATTTCTTTTTCCAAAAAATCAATTATGATCCCTTCCTTTGCATTTGAGATTCTATGCTCTTCCTGCTTCTGTTCCGCTATCTTTAACGCCTCTCCAGTTAAAAATAAATCTGTTCCAATAATATAATTTGTATAAGCTTCCGCCCATATTTGGTCAACTTCATTGTCAAGGTTATCCCAAATGCTCTTCTTAGGTTTCACAATTCCAACTTCAACCGGCCAGAACCTCCTGTTCCCTGTTCTGTCCCTTAGAAACTCCGAATCATTTGAAGTTCCAAAGAACACACAACGTCTAGGATATTTCTCTGTAACTCTTCCATAAGCCTTACGGTAGATATCGTCCTGCTTGCTTAAAAACTGCTTTATCAAATTAGTCTCACTTCGGTTAAACCCTGTAAGTTCCCCAAGTTCATTAATCCATGTCCCCTGGATCATTTCGGCGGCTTCCTTGCCCTCAAAAGTCTGAAGGCTGTCAGAATACCAATTTTTACCAAGTTTTGCTAAGAATGTACTTTTACCGATTCCCTGCTTTCCAGTAAATATTGGCATATAGTCGTACTTAACTCCGCCCTCAACGGCTCTTGCAACTGCTGCAGCCAAAGATACCTTCATCACTTCCCTTGTATAGACGCTGTCCTCTGCACCGAGATAATCTCTTAAAAGTGTTTCCACTCTAGGCTTGCCGTCCCATTTAACGCTTTCTAAGTAATCCCTTACGCTGTTGTATCGTCTTTTATGAGAAACAAGCAGAAGTGCATCATTGACCTTGTTTTCTCCGGTAAGGCCGTACCTGTTTTCAAGATAGTTCCTTAAACCGCTGTCATCCACTTCCTCATACTGCCTTATTTCATTTCTATTGTCCCATGGCGTAGTTCCCACAACCATTGCCCTGTTCGCAAACTCATCTATTGCAAATCTTCCTTTTAAATTTATATCGTTTTCGAGTACAATTTCTATATTTTTTATAGTCTTTAAATACTTCCCATTCTCATTTTCTTCCAGCAGGTTCATCCACTCGACATCTGTATCCTCGTCATCAATTGTCGTAAAATCCTGTGCCGCCTTTTCGTATCTTTCTTTATTCAATATTGCTGACACTTCTTTTATTTCTCTTGCAAGCCTTGACATTTCAGTAAATGAAGGCAGTTTGCTCGTAGGCGTTCCTTCTTTTGAATCTGCGTCCATATCAGAGAATTTATGGAGCCTTACCATATCGAAAGCATTACATAGTTTTCCACTGCAAGGATCCGTTGCATGATGCGAATACACAAAGATATCATCATATATTATAGCTCCGCCAAATGTGCTTCCTTGAGTGTACGTCATTCTTTTTCCATCATCAGAAATTTCATACTCTTCCGGAATAAACTTTTCCACTGCTTCAGCTATCGTAAAAGTTTTGCAGAAGGCCCCAATCAGTCCGCTTTTCTCTAATGGATTTTCCTGTTTTTTGAGAAGCCTATCCGTAACTTTTTCAGCTCCAGGAACTTGTGGCCACTCGCTCATATTTTTCCAGTCTTCATATAAATTAAGTGTTCCGTCAACCGATACAGGTGGGTTTTCAAGGTTAAAACTATAATAAATTTTATAGTTCACATCCTGCGAACAGCTTGGCCAGAACATAAGCCTTGCAGGTTCAAAAGTTGTAGGGTCGCACATCTCAATCCCTAACCTCTGGGCAACTTTTCTTGATACCGGTTCATACTCGTCAGGTGTCATATCCCTGTCTGCAAGGAACATAACTCTTAATCTCGGAGCCGCTTCAGAATGCTTACGGGTGGGATGTATCACATACGACACATTCAATTCTTTCACTTTTCCCATAACTTCTTTTGTTTTCCCGCTTGGAATGTTGTCAAGATCCAGGGTGATTAGCGAACGGCTTAACAAGTTTGTATTTTTACGCTTCCCGTCTTTTAATTCTCCAGCAACGAATCCACCAACATCTTTCAGGTTATCCTGCTGTGATTTTCTCAGTTTCATAAAACTTTCATACGTTTCAGTTGTCCTTGTAGGATTTTCAAGCCTTTTAATAAACTCACTCCACAGCAGCTTCTCGGTTTTCCAGTGAGTTTCTTTTCTGCTCCCGGCAGTTGATATTATTATCTCTCTGTTTGTCAATTTTCCTCCTTTCGCTAATCCTTTTTATAATACAATGTTTCAAAGCCGTCAGCCCTTAATATAAGACCCTCAGCCCACTCAATATCCTGCCCCATTATCTCGCACACTTCATCTACAGATGTTTCCATAGGTGCTTCAATGACCACCTCATCGTGAATGTGCATTACAATTTTAAATCCTTTTTCAGTTAATCTTTTAATTGATACAGCAAGGCAATCTCTTGCAATAGCCTGAACTACATTTTCCGTTAATTTCCCGCCATAAGTATCTGTTGTTTCCCATTTTCCGCTTGTCTGATTACTTGACTTGTAAGTAATAACTTGTGACCCCCAGCTATTTTCCCTAGTTCCAGGGTTAGCGTAATACAGTTTACGCCCACTTGGAAGTGTTATGGTAAAAAAATCCATACCATTTGCCAAATCACCTTCCCTGCTTAGTAACAGGTCTTTTACTGCTACCCTTGAGCCTGATTCAATTACATCTACTGCAGCATTTCCAAGGCTGTACCATAAGTCAACTATTCTCCGGTTTGAATTTCTCCACATCCGTACTATTTCAGGCAGTTCTTCCTGAGTAAGCCCCATGTCTATCGCACCCATTGCGGTCAATGCACCCGGTCCGCCTTGATACCCCAGTGCAAGTTCAGCAATTTTCCCTTTCTGTCTCAAATGATAATTTTCTCTACCTTTTGCGATTGATTCAATTGGAACTCCGAACATCTGTGAAGCTGACGCTTCGTAAATCTTTCCGTGAGTTCTGAACACTTCAGTTCTCCACCGCTCTCCAGCAAGCCAGGCAATCACTCTTGCTTCTATCGCCGAAAAATCTGCAATTACAAACTTCTTCCCTTCCTCCGGAACAAAAGCTGTACGTATTAGCTGTGACAAAGTATCAGGTATGTTGCTGTATAAAACGCTTAACGTGTCAACATCTCTTCTTTTTACAATTTCCCTTGCGTCGTCAAGATCCGCCAAGTAGTTTCGTGGAAGATTCTGAACCTGGACAAGCCTTCCAGCCCAGCGTCCAGTACGGTTGGCTCCGTAGAACTGCAAAAGACCCCTTACTCTTCCGTCGTTTCCAAGTGCTTCTCTCATTGCCACATATTTTTTAGTACTTGTCTTGCTAAGCTCCTGTCTTATTTCAAGAACTTTCTTCACATCCCCTGAAGTCTCGTCAATCAGTTTTTTCACAGTTGCTTTTTGCAAGTTTTCTACTTCTGCACCATTTTCTTTTAACCATTTTGACAATTGAGCCGTACTGTTTGGATTGTCGAGCTTTGTTATCTGTCTTGCAGTTTCCATTAAATGATCATTCCAGGTATCACTTACATACAAGGCACTATCGACAAGTTCCGTATCAATCTTGATTCCGTTAGCATTCATTCTTATGTCGGTTCTCCACAGATTCCATTCAAATTCAGGAACAACGACACTTCTCAGTTTGTCGGCAATTGCCATTTCTGCCACAACATCCTGCCTATTATATTCGATATACAGTTGCCACTTTTCAGGTTCATGGTGTGGCAAATTTCTAGTTCTTTCACCGTTTCTCTTTGAAGGCTTGCAAGGGACACTGAAATATTTTATAAGAGCCTTCCCTGTTGTTGATTTTTTCTTATCATCCTTAAATCCTAATGCCTTACCAACTTTTTCCAGTCCTCCAGGATAACCTGCATAATAGGCGTGAATCATTGTACATTCCCACTGATTTAATGAAGTTGAATATCCAGCCTGATTTAAGCAGTACCACTCAAATGCTGCATTGTAGGCTCGCAGTAGAGTTTTCCCATCGTTTAATCTTTCAATTATTTCATCAGGGATTTTCTCCCCTTGAGCCAAGTCTACAACTTTTACATCAGAACCGTTCAGTGAATAAGCAAAAAGAAGGATTTCAAAATCATCACTCTGAGCATATTTATAAAGCCCTGCTTTCGTTATATCCACACTGCTGAACGTTTCAATATCTATGTTTAATACATCCATCTGATTTTTATCCTTCCTTAGTTTGAAATAACCACGCAGGATAAACCCACGTGATTATCTGAATTTCTATTAATATAAAGCGTCATCTTCATCATCGACAACATTAAAATCCTGTTCGGCAGTTCTTGTACCTGCAAGACTCTCTCCGTCCTTAATTTTTTGAATGTTCCCTAATCCTGCACCTATCCCTTTCTTTCCTGCAAAAAGATAAGGGAAGAAATTAACTGCCACATTTGCATAGCACCCGCTGTAAATCTCGCTCTGATCTAGTATGGGCTGTACCCTTCTGTCAACTACCTGTGGTGGATAGTCAGCTTTTGCAGAGGCTGTAAACACCCAGTGCCCTTTACACTCAGGACCAAACTGTTCACCGTTTTGTTTTACGCCATCTCCGTCCCAAATAGGGTTCGGCACTGTTGGAGGTTTTACTCCATTCCATTTTTCCGATACTCCTAACTCTGTAGCGGCTTTTATTGCTGCATCTATTTTCTGTTTTGTTTCCACATCAGTTTTTGGCACAAGAATTGTTGTACTGAATTTCTCCTCTGCCCCTGGTGTAGCCGCATGCGGTTTAAATACATGCACATAGCTTAATCTCCCTCTTACTGTTACTCTAGTTCCATTTAAGTTTTCCATTCTAATCATCCTTTCCATTATTGTCTAAATTTATAAAATCATCACTTGCATTGATTACATCATTTACATACGGAGCCCTTTTATCTGACTCCGGCACTAATGTAGGTTTACCTTTAGGCTTTATTATGAAATCCCCTACATACTCATTGAAATCTTTTTTCCCTACCACTCCCTCAAGCTGTGTCAACGTAAGCACTTTTCTTTCATACATCAGCTCTTCTGCAACTCCTTTTTCCTTCAGGACTTCCATTGCCTTCTCGGTATCTGAAAACGTTCTTACTGACCTGCCTTCAACAACTTTCCATCCTGGCACATACTCTCCTCGAAGTATTGCTTGCTGGCAGTAATTCTCAATATCCTTAACCCATTTTACGACATCCCTTGCCCTGTTAAGAATTTCCCCCATTTCTTCATTGCTTAAAATATTCCCTTTAAGTTTCATCTCTGTTTCAAGTGACATATTGGCTTCCGCTCTAGCCCTGCATAAAGCCCTTGCCCTGCAGAACGTGCATTGTCCGACCTTAAAATCACCTTCACCTTTGAATGCTTTTTCAGCATTGGGCTTGACCTCATTCTCTGCCCATTTCATAAGTTCGTCTGCTGAGATCTCAAATATGCTTACGATGTCCAGTCTCGGCTGTATAATTCCCATATTTATATTTTCAATGTCATTGAACAGTGAAAATTCAAGATAAGCTCCTAGTGAATAAAGCATAAGCTGTGGGTTATCCTGTGCTGATACAGGCACACCTTTCCCATACTTTAAATCTCGTATGTACAAAGTGCCATTATCTACTGTAACAAAGTCGCAGGTTCCAAAGCCTTCCGGAACATACTCGCTAAAGTCAACTTTTTTTTCAATCTCAGCCGTACCTGGCTTATCAAACGACATCAGAAGCTCCTTTATATTATCCACATAAACATCCGTATAGTTTTCCATTTCAGGTTTGTACAGCTTATGTGACTTCAGCTTTTTCATTTTGCTGTTGAATGTGCGAAGGCTCATAGGTTTTAAGTATTTTGTCAGTTTCAGCTCCGATATTTCATGAGCTAAAGTCCCCTCTTCCGCATACTCGCTTGAACAATCAGGGAACATGTCCTCAAGCCTTGCACTTGGGTTGCAGTTCATCCATCTGCTAGCCCCGCTTGCACTAAGCAAGGCATGGTTTCTATCCTTGTGGTTTCCTTCCATTAGATTCTTACTCCTAACTCTCTTAAATTATCCGCAAAACTTTCGTAGTTTTTAGGATCCAGGTCATCCAGTTTTTGTATCTTGTAAACTTCTCTTATGAGATTTCTTAATTCAGCACCTTTTCCAAGTCTTGACATTTCAGCACATCCAGCTCTTAACTGTTCAAGTGTTAAAGTTGGAACAGCTGCTGATGGAACACTTGCTTCTTCTTTTTTAGGTGCTTCTGTTTCTACAGTTTTGGTTTCTTCTTTCGGCTTCTTCTCAACTTTCTTTTGAGTTTTTTCCACAATGTTCTCAGACTTTTCCACAGTACCATTTTCCGCTTCAATTTCTTTTACATCGTTAGTCTGCCAATTTTTCATCTCTTGTTTAGCATAATCATCTTCTGCGGGTGTCAACTGCATAAATTTCTGAATTTTTCCAACTACTGTTCCGGCAGGATTTGTAATTGTTGTAGTATTCCCAAGTGCTAATAACGCCCTTGAAAACTCTTTAATTATTGGTTTGCTTCCTTCTTCAATCTCGATCACTAATTTTAATTCCATCGTTTAATATCTCCTTCATCAATTTTATAATTTCAACTATTTTGCTTTCATTTGACAGTTGTTTTTTTTTTGTACTTTCAGTTTCAATATTCAGCACTTCCTTTATCGTCTTTTATATACTCGTCAGCACTTACCCATTCAATATTGTCAAATGCGAATTCAACCATTCTTGCAATTACTTCCACTTTGCTCCACCCAGTTTCATCTGAAACCACATCAAGCAAGTTATGTGTTGCTTTTCTAATCCTGATAGCCATAGTCCTTTTCGTATCTTAATACTGGTCTTTTTGGTAGTTTTAACTTTTCTGCCATTTCTTTTATCCTCCTATAAGTTTCCTAAAATATAATCATCAATTACCCCCAAGCTATCCAGCTCTTCCATTAATACTCTTAACCTGAACTCACCTTTCAATTCTGAAAGATTGCTGTAAATTGCCTTCCTGTCGCTCCAGTCTATGTGTTCCCAGCCATCTATCTCACAATCAATCCTGTTAAGAAATTCCTCAACGTATTCATTATATGGACGGTATATATGTATTTCTTCCTTACTGGCAAGATATTCCAGATAGTCCCCCCTCTCAATTAATTCCGTCAAGGCTCCTTCTTCCCAGTCCCCTATGTTGTATTCGGTAAGTTCCAAGTCTTCAGCAAACTGGGTTAGTGTATAGCCTTTGTCAAACTTCTTTTTCAGCATTTGAATCTGCTTTTCTGTAAGTCCTGAATTTTTCACATTGCATTTTTCCTTTCTTAGTGGTATAATTACTTAGTTTGTTTTTATATGTTGTCGATATTTGCAGTATCGGCATTTTTTTTTAGTATTCCCAAATCTTTCAGCATTTTTTCCTGAAGATAAAGCGGCAGCTTCTTAAACTCTTCCAAAATCCATTCTGACTTTTCTGAAACAGTTCCACGTACCATAACATCTGCATAATGAATTTTTCCGTTTATTCCTATTGGAACATCAGTCAAAGTTCTCATTTTTTATTTCCTCCCTTCTATCCCTGTAAAGCTCATCAAGTATCATATAATAATCCTCTTCTGATTCACATTTAATAGTTCCGTCTATCAAAAGTTCGTCTTCATCTACTTGAATACCAATCATGTTTTATACCTCCACTATTTTTAATTTATTTCTTGTTTCATTTTCAAAGCCGTTTTCCTGCTGTACCCAACCCATTTAATCTTAATCCCAGCCTCCTCGAATTTCAGAAGCTCCAGCATATCCTTTTTGAAGTCAGGTTCTCCGCCTTCTATAATGACATCTTTTATTTCTTCAAACTTCCTATCTGTCTTCGTGATAAAAGTTTTCATGTACATCCTGTTGTTTTTACTGAAATCATTCAGTTTGTCCTGAATCTGCTTTTTAAATATCTCATAGTAGGCAAACAGTACAATCATCTCTTTCAAAGCCTTCTCGGTTTCTTTGTAACTGCTTTTCAGATATTTACCAAATCTTAACTTTAATTCCGTCAGTTCCTTTTGATACATCTTGGAAAACTCAACAATCACAAATTCATTTTTAAAATCTTTTATTTTTCGCTGGTTCGGATTCTGCAGATCCTCGTACTCATATTCCTGTATGAGCCTGCTCACAGCCCTGAAAGTTCTTTGAATAATGTCCTCAAGCTTAAAAGTGCACCAAAGCGTATTTCTCTCAGTCAGCGCAGGTATTTTTGTATCGCCATTTACAAGATTTTCGTCTGTGATATTAGGTATGCTGAAATAATTTCTGTAATGCTTGCACAGATTTGACAACGCCATCATTGAGAAAACCTTTGTCTTTTCGTTCTTCTGTGTTGAAAATTCTTTATAGTCCAGCGCCTTTGACACCAGTTCCTGCTTTTCCTTCTGTTTTCTTAATTTCCTTTTCAGTTTCATAACCTGCTCCATCATTTCAATTTTTTCTTAAAAAACCAGTTCCACCAAAGAAGTACGCCTAGCAGTATTGGAAATACCAGGTTTCCACCAGCGACCCATCGCCCTTTTTCCCTAATCACTTCCAGCTGTATAAGGACTGTTGCAGTTACTAGGAGCAGTATTTTTATCAGATTTTTCACTGTCAGCATTTTTTCCCTCCCATTTCTTAATCTCTTCCTTGTCCATTTCTATTTCAAGTTTTTCCCTGATTGTCATTTTGATAGCCCAACCTTTCTTACAAGTTTTTTGATTCTGTTCTTAATTTTTCTTTCTTCCATTTTTCTTCTTGTTTCTTTATTTTGGTTGTTTACCATTACTAAAGCATCATATTTCATTTTAAATTCCTCCAAATTTCATTTTTAAAAATTCTTCATAAGTTATCCCAACGTACTTTTCAACTTGAATACGCTGAATG
>ERZ772946.265-NODE-265-length-22865-cov-8.25419_pt1 | contig 22865 bp, 12 predicted proteins | sample MGYA00511680_ERZ772946 | MGnify/ENA primary metagenome ERZ772946 (study PRJEB29015, sample SAMEA2737918) | human oral metagenome | biome: human oral; feature: human-associated habitat; material: dental | place: China | collected 2016 ... | reverse complement strand
ACCGGCCTGGCTCGTGGCGGCCTGGCGCATCACGGCTCGGCGCATGGATGCGCCCGGCAGGTGTGCCCGGGGGCCGACGGTGAGACAATGACATCTTCCCAGCAAGAGGATCCACAAGGAGATCGTCATCATGTCTTCGTCGCATGCCCATTCCCACGGCCGCAAGGACGCCGCGCACCATGGCATTCCCGTCATCACCATCGACGGCCCCACCGCCTCGGGCAAGGGCACGGTGGCTGCGCGGGTGGCCCAGCGGCTGGGTTTTCATTATCTGGACAGCGGCGTGCTGTACCGGCTGGTGGCGATGAAGCTGGTGCAGGACGGCGAGGACGGCGCCAACGAGGACGCCGCGGTGCGGGCGGCCCAGACGCTGGAACCCGAGTTCCTGCCCGATGGCCGCATCATGCTGTCGGGCGAGGACGTGTCGGCCGCCATTCGCGCCGACGGCATCGGCCTGCAGGCATCGCGGCTGGCCGTGCACCCGGCGGTGCGCGAGGCGCTCAACGTGCTGCAGCACCGTGCTCGCAAGGCACCCGGGCTGGTGGCCGACGGCCGCGACATGGGTACCGTGGTCTTCCCGGATGCCCCGCTTAAGGTCTTTCTCACGGCCAGTGTGCAGGCACGCGCCGAGCGCCGCCACAAACAGCTGTTGGAGAAGGGATTCTCTGCTAAACTTGAAAAGATTTTGCATGATCTGAAGGAGCGTGACCACCGCGACGCAGGCCGCACCGTGGCACCGCTCAAGCCCGCCGAAGACGCCTTCTGGCTCGATTCGGGTGGCCTCACCGTCGATGAGACCGTCGACCGTGTGCTGGCCGCCTGGCAAGAGCGGCAGAAGGCCTAGCCCGGCGGGGCCTTCGGGTCTGCGTCTTCGTCTTGTTGGCTGTCGTGTCCATGACGGCGGCCGCTGCCCCCGGGCTGGCGTTGCGCTCCGCCGTCCCGGGATTTTCCCCAACACCGCTGGTTTGTCGCTGTCCACATGGATGCAGCGCAGCTGGCGAGAATCTTTTGGATATCAATGAGCACTGAAGTTACCCAGAATCCGGCATCGGAAGACAGCTTTGCCGCCCTCTTCGAGGAGTCCCTCAAGCGCCAGGAGATGCGGCAGGGTGAGGTGATCACCGCCGAAGTCATCCGGGTCGACCACAACTACGTGGTCGTCAACGCCGGCCTGAAATCCGAGAGCTACGTGCCGGTCGAGGAGTTCTACAACGACCGTGGCGAGCTGGAAGTTCAGGAAGGTGATTTTGTATCGGTTGCCATCGACTCGCTCGAGGACGGCTTCGGCGAAACCCGCCTGTCGCGCGATCGCGCCAAGCGTCTGGCTGCCTGGGTGCAGCTGGAACTCGCCCTGGAGTCCGGCGATCTGGTCACCGGTACGGTCACCGGCAAGGTCAAGGGCGGTCTGACTGTCATGACCAACGGTATCCGTGCTTTCCTGCCGGGTTCGCTCATCGACACCCGTCCGGTCAAGGACACCACCCCCTACGAAGGCAAGACCCTCGAGTTCAAGGTCATCAAGCTTGACCGTCGTCGCAACAACGTCGTGCTGTCGCGCCGTGCCGTCATCGAGCTGTCGCAGGGCGAGGAACGCGCCAAGCTGCTCGAGACGCTGACTGAAGGCGCCGTGGTGCAGGGCGTGGTCAAGAACATCACCGACTACGGTGCGTTCGTTGACTTGGGCGGCATCGATGGTCTGCTGCACATCACCGACATGGCCTGGCGCCGTGTCCGTCACCCGACGGAAGTGCTGCAGGTCGGTCAGGAAATCACCGCCAAGGTGCTCAAGTTCGACCAGGAGAAGAACCGCGTCTCGCTGGGCATCAAGCAGCTGGGCGAAGATCCGTGGATCGGCATCAGCCGTCGCTACCCGCAGAACACCCGCATGTTCGGCAAGGTCACCAACATCACCGACTACGGCGCGTTCGTCGAGATCGAGCCAGGCATCGAGGGTCTGGTGCACGTCTCCGAAATGGACTGGACCAACAAGAACGTCAACCCCAGCAAGGTGGTCAGCCTGGGCGACGAGGTCGAGGTCATGGTTCTGGAGATCGACGAGGATCGTCGCCGCATCTCGCTGGGCATGAAGCAGACGCACGCCAACCCGTGGCAGGAGTTTTCGGAGAACCACCGCCGCAATGACCGCGTGAAGGGCTCCATCAAGTCCATCACCGACTTCGGCGTGTTCATCGGCCTGCCGGGCGGCATCGACGGTCTGGTGCACCTGTCCGACCTGTCCTGGAATAAGTCCGGCGAAGAAGCTGTCCGCGACTTCAAGAAGGGCGACGAGGTCGAGGCTGTGGTGCTGGGTATCGATGTCGAGCGCGAGCGCATCTCGCTGGGCATCAAGCAGCTGGAAGGCGATCCGTTCACCAACTTCGCCTCCACGCATGACAAGGGTTCGGTCGTCACCGGTACCGTCACCAGTGTGGACGCCCGCGGCGCCACCATCCAGATCGAGCCGGAAGTCGAAGGCTACCTGCGTGCCTCCGAGATCTCGCGCGATCGTGTGGAAGACGCTCGCACCCACCTGAGCGAAGGCGCCACGGTCGAATCGATGATCATCAACATCGACCGCAAGAACCGTTCGATCGCCCTGTCGATCAAGGCTCGCGAGAACGCCGATACGGCCGACGCCATGCAGCGCATGGCCGAAAGCTCGGCGGTCAGCGGCACCACCAACCTGGGTGCTCTGCTGCGTGCCAAGCTGGACAACCAGGATCGTTCCTGATCGTCCCGCACTGCCGCCCGCATCCGTCGGGTGGCAGGGAAGCCACGAAAGACCGACCCGCACGGCCAGCGTCTTCGCGGTTTCTCTCCTCGGCCGGTTCTGCTGGCGGGTGGCCATGCTCCTGCCAGCAGAACCGGCCGCTCTATGCCCAGACTCCTGAAACATTTGCGCTTGCCGCCGCTTCAGGCTTCAGGGCAGGGGTTTACCCCGTCATCCGGACAGGTGGGCCGTTGTCCACTATCATAGGCAGGTGGCATCCCCGTTCCCGGGCGAAGCTTTCAGCACCTCCTTCCGTTCCGGTTTCTTCCGGTTGGTTCCTTTCGGACTTTCCCGACGGCAAAAGATGGCAGTGACCGATACCCTCGACGCGGATGACCAATCAGCCCCCGGCACGATGACCAAGTCGGAGCTGATCGCCAAGCTGGCGGAACGCTTTCCCCAACTGGTGGCCAAGGACGCCGAATACGCCGTGCGTACCATCCTCGACGCCATGGCACGGGCTCTGGCCGACCGGCATCGCATCGAGATCCGTGGCTTCGGTACCTTCGCATTGTCGCACCGCCATTCCCGGATGGGGCGCAACCCCAAGTCCGGAGAACCCGTGCCGGTGCCCGAGAAACTGGTTCCCCATTTCAAACCCGGCAAGCAGTTGCGGGAAAGCGTCGACCGGGCGCTGCATGCGACCGCTTCCTGACACTTCGGTCCTTTGCCCATGCAACTCATCGCCTGGCTGATCAAAATCCTCATCTTCATCGCCCTGCTGGGGTTTGCGCTGGGCAACACTGAGGTCGTGCACCTTGGCGTGTTCGGCAAGCAGGAAGTCGGCTTCGACGCCCCGCTGGTGGTCTTCCTGCTGGGCTTCTTTGCGCTGGGCATGATCGTGGGCCTGCTCACGCTGGCGCCGCGCGTCATGCGCCAGCGCCGTCAGGTCAAGCGCCTGCGCCGTGATGTCGAACGCCTGCAGGAAAAACTCGGCCACGTCTCCGAGGACGCCACGCTCATCGGTTCTTCCAGCCGCCTGCCGGCCCCCTGATCCATGGAGTTCGAATACTGGTGGCTGCTGGCCATTCCGCTGGCGTTCGGTCTGGGCTGGGTGGCCTCGCGCCGTGAAGGGCGCCTGGACGAGCGCCCCGCGCCCATGGGCAACGCCTACTTCCGTGGCGTCAACCTGCTGCTGAACGAACGGTCCGACAAGGCCATCGATGCCTTCGTCGATGTGGTGCGCATCGAGCCGGAGGCCAGCGAGCTGCACTTCGCCCTGGGCTCGCTGTTCCGTCGGCGCGGCGAGACCGACCGCGCCATCCGCGTACATCAGAACCTGGTGGATCGTCCCGACCTGGACGATCACACCCGTGCCCATGCCCTTTACGAGCTGGGTCTCGACTTCCTGAAAGCCGGTCTCGTCGACCGCGCCGAAGACAGCTTCAACCGGCTGCAGGGCACCGAATACGCCGAAGCTGCCTCGCGGCAGCGGCTGGAAATCGCCCAGCGCAGCCACGACTGGGAGCGGGTCGTCGACCTGGCGCGCGCCACGCCGGCCGAGCCCGGTTTCGATCCGAAACTCATCATCGCCCAAGCCTCCTGCGAGCTGGCCATGGCGGCACTGCGCGCCCGCCAGTTCGACAAGGCGCACCAGTTCGTCGTGCAGGCCCAGCAGGCGCTGCCCGATCATCCGCGTCCGCTCGTCGTCGAAGGCGAGATTGCGCTGGCCGAAGGCCAGCCGGCTGCGGCCATCGCGGCGTGGACCAAGCTGGCCGACAAACACCCCGAACAGGTCGAGCGTGTGGTCGACCATTGGCTCAAGGCCGCCGATGCCGTGGGGGGTGACGAAGGGCTGCGCCTGGCCATCGCCCGTCTGCAGCAGCTGGATGTCGCTCAGGCACCTGAAATGCTGCGGGCCATGTCCGAGGCCATCAGCCGGCTGGATGGCAAGGCTGCCGCTGCCCAGTGGGTGCGCCAGCTGGTCAACAAGCAGCCCACCCTCAGTGGCCTGCAGGTGCTGCTGTCGCTGTCACGCCGCAGCGACAAGAACGGCCCCGCCACGGTGGAAGACCTGGATGAGGACGCGCTGGCGGCCACGCTGCGCAAGCTCACCCAGCGCATGAGCCACTATGGCTGCCGTGCCTGCGGCTTCCGCGGCCAGCAGTACTACTGGCAGTGCCCGGGCTGCAGCCGCTGGGACAGTTACCAGGCGCGCTCCAGTGAGGAAAGCGTGTCCTGATGCCCGAAGGTGTCACGGGGGCAGGCTCCTGTGGGAACCGGCTTCTGCCAATGGTCAGATGCAGCCGCATCCAGTGAAGCCCGGGCTTTCGGCCTGACAGATCCGGGGGCAGGTCCGGCCTCTGGCCTGATCATCCGGCCCAGCCATCAGGTCTCGACCAGCTGGCCCGACCATCCGGTCCAGCCATCAGGTCTCGGCCAACTGGCCTGGCCAACCGGCCAATAGGCACGTCAGGGCTTTCCTCCTAGCATGGCGTCTTTTGGGCATCTCCTGCCATGGACGCCTTGTTCTCTCTTGCGGCTTCAGTCGCTGCGGCTCTTGCCGTGGCCGCTACTGCCATTTCAGCACGTGTCGTTGCTGGCCTCATCGTCTCTGCACGGAGCGCTGCAGCTTCAGCCATCGCAGCTTCAACCGTTGCTGCTCCGGGCGTTCTGCCGTTTGCCCTGCATGCCCGCAAGCCCGGCAGACGTATCGTGTGCATCCTGCGACGCTGCCAGTCCTTGATCCGTCGAGGTTTCCAGCCAGACAGGATCTTTTCGGCCGCTCACCGCCACTGTCTGCCGTCCCTGATCCTGTATACATGCCTCTGTCTGGTGCCTGTCCCCGTGCTGGCAGGGGAGGTACTGGATATCAACCGCGCCAGCGCAGAAGAACTGCAGACCCTCAAAGGCGTGGGACCCGCCATGGCTGCGCGCATGCTGGCTGCGCGTGCCGAACGCCCGTTCGAGAGCCTCGACGACGTGGCTGCGCGCGTGCAGGGAGCTGGGCCGAGGCGGCTGCAGCAGTGGCGTGAGGCCGGGCTGGTCGTGCGCCCAGGTACGCCGTCGAACCGGGATGTCCGCACGGTATCGAACCGGCGCGCTGCTCCGCGGGGCGTCGAGATGCTGGTGGGGCAGCCGGTACCTGTGCCTGCTGCTTCTTCCGGTCCGGTGCCAGATGCCGGGAGCAGGACGCAAGGACGTCGCCGCGCCAGCAAGATGAACGGGCAGCGGGCAGCCGGCCATCGAATGGACCGGACAGGCGCTATCCGGGAAGATCGGACAGACCGGGCCGGTGCTGCCCGGGAGGATCGGGCGACCCGGAAGGGCGCCGCCCGGGAAGGCCGGATGGGCCGGAAGGGGGTTACCCGGGCAGGCCAGGTGGACCGGGCGGGCGCAACCCGGGAGGGTTGGATGGATCGGGAGGGCGCCGCCCGGGAAGCCCGGACGAACCGGGCGGATGTTCCTCCGGATGCGCACCAGCGTCCCTCGGCAGCCGCGGGATGTTCCAGCGCTTCCCGGACGCGGGGGCGCAGCGGACACCGTTCGGGCGCCGGGCGTCGTGCGGGACGAAGGGCAGGTCAGGTGCTTTCTTCGCAGGCCTCCATGCTGGATACGGGGCCGATGTTCGAGTGCCGCTCGCTTTTCGATGCGAAAACCCGGCTCGGGGCAGGACGGTCCTGATGGCGCAATGACCGTCAATCACCGGGAAAACCCGGGAAACTTTCGTGAACCGCCGCGGTATGCGCCTGCTTCGGTCAGCTCCGGGCGCCCTGGGCCGATGTTTCGATAACTCCCGTCAACGTCGCGTTACGTGCATTATCCGTGTCCGCCCCGTGTCTGATGATGCCTCCGGACCTCCCTTTGCCTTTCCCGTTTTCTTCGGGAAAAACCTGATTGGGAGAATGGCCACTTTCGGGAAAGATGAGGCTTTCCAACCAACAAGGAAATCAGCGCTGGGCCGGTGGTCCTGACGTTTGCAGCGCACGGGAGACACGGCGCATGCAGCGGCAAGGCAGGGCAAACCAAACACTATATACTTGGGAAATGGTTTCTCCTCCCATTTATATGACCCGGTAGCGGTGTCTTGCACCCGCGTCGAGGTGCTGTCCCTGCAGGGAGGTTTCTCTGGCAGGGAAGGTGGCTCTCACGCAGCAGGGGTGCGTGCCGTCCGCGCCGGCAGTGTGTTTCTTCGCTGCCAGCCGGTGTCCAGCGTCCTGTTCGTCATCCCATGAGCAAACAACAAGATTCCATTTCCAAGGCAACGGGTTCCAGCGGCGGTCTGATTCTGGTTCTGAACTGTGGCTCCTCCAGCATCAAGTTTGCCCTGTACGATGCAGACCAGCATCCGCTGCCGCGCAAGCCCATGTGGAGCGGCCGTGTGGTGGATATCGGTGGTCCCAACACCACCTACACCGACAGCCTGACGCCGGAAGGCCCGCTCGCACCGTCGCCGATCCCGGACCGCAAGCCTTATGATGCTGCGCTCGACTACATCCGCGCCCAGGTGCGCAAACAGGGCGATGGCCGTCCGCTGATCGGTGTGGTGCACCGCGTGGTGCACGGTGGTCCGAAGTACGGCGAGCCCGTGATCATGGACGAACAGGTGCTGGCCGACCTGAAGAGCTACATTCCGCTCGCGCCGCTGCATCAGCCGTATTCGCTGCTGGCCATCGAGGCCCTGATGCACGATCTGCCCGATACCCCGCAGATCGCCTGCTTCGACACCGCCTACCACCAGACCATGCCGAAGGTCGAGAAGCAGCTGTCGCTGCCGTACGAACTGTACGAGCGCGGTGTGCGCCGCTACGGCTTTCACGGCCTGTCCTACGAATTCATGGCGGTGGCGCTGCCCGAGCAGTACGGTGACCTGGCCCGTGGCAAGGTCGTCGTGGCCCACCTGGGCAGCGGCGCCAGCCTCTGTGCCATGCAGGACCTGAAGAGCCAGTCCACCTCCATGGGCTTCTCGGCGCTCGACGGTCTGATGATGGGTACCCGCCCGGGTGCGCTGGACCCCGGCGCCCTGCTGTACCTGCTGGAAATCGAGAAGATGGAGGTGCCGGATCTGGTCCGCCTGCTCTATCACAAGTCCGGCCTGCTGGGCGTTTCGGGCCTTACCCCCGAGCCGCGCGTGCTGCTGTCGCGCGAGAACGAGGACAGTGAAGTGGGCGAGCGCATCCGTGACGCCATGCGGCTGTACGTGCGCCGCATCATCCGCCAGATCGGTTCGCTGATCGCCATGATGGACGGTATCGACATGCTCGTCTTCACGGCCGGCGTGGGCGAGAACAGTGCTGAGATCCGCAAGCGCGTGCTGGAAGGCATGAGCTACTTCGGCATCAGGATCGACCATGAGGCCAACCAGAAGAATGGCCCGGTCATCTCCACGCCCGACAGCGCCGTCAAGGTGGTCGTGCAGCCGACCAACGAAGAGTGGATCGTGGCGCGTCACGCGGCCCGCCTGCTGGGCGTCGATCCCTCGTGAGCACCGAGGCCTCACCCTCGTCCGGCAGGGGGGCTTCTCCCTGCCGGCAGCGTCTGGCGCTCTACATACGGCTTGTCCGGCTGGACAAGCCCATCGGCATCCTGCTGCTGATCTGGCCCACGCTGTGGGCCCTTTTCATTGCAGCGAAGGGCTGGCCGCCGGCCTATGCGCTCTTTGCCTTCTGCCTCGGCACGGTACTGATGCGCTCGGCCGGCTGCGCCATCAACGATTTTGCAGACCGCGACTTCGACGGCTCGGTCGCCCGCACGGTCAACCGGCCGCTGGCGCAACGCCAGATCGCCCCCTGGGAGGCGGTGGCCGTCTTCGTCGTGCTGAGCCTGGCAGCACTGCCGCTCGTGTTTCCGTTCGGCCCCCTGGTCTGGGGACTGGCGGTGGTGGCGGCCGTGCTGGCGGGCAGCTACCCGTTCTTCAAGCGCTTCTTTGCCATTCCACAGGCGTATCTGGGCATTGCCTTCGGCTTCGGGATTCCGATGGGATTCGCCGCCATCACCGATGCCGTACCGCTTTCGGCCTGGATCATGCTGCTGGGCAACGTGTTCTGGACCATCGCCTATGACACCGAGTATGCGATGGTGGACCGCGATGATGACCTGAAGATCGGCATCCGCACCTCGGCCATCACCTTCGGCCGCCATGATGTGCTGGCGGTGATGGGCTGCTACGGCATATCACTGGCGCTGCTGGCCTGGTCGTTTGTGCGCGAGAACCTCTCACCGCTCTTCTGGGTGGGCATCGTGCTGGCCGCAGGCGTGGCGGCCTATCACTACACGCTCATCCGCAACCGTACCCGCGAGGGGTGCTTCAGGGCCTTCAACCACAACAACTGGTTTGGTGCCTGTGTCTTTGTGGGTGTGCTGCTGGGGGTGTTCTTCTAGCGCCACCAGTGTCTGAGGGTAGCCCAGAGTACATCCAGCCCCCAGCTCCAGAGCGAATCGCCCGGGCTGCGCGTCAGCATCCCGAAGGCGACTCCCTCGCGCAGGCCCTGGATCCGGTCCTGCTGCCTGCGTTTCTCGCCCAGGTACTCGGCTTCGCGTCGGGCCATGATGATCGAGGCACGCAGCTCATCCGGGCCTTGCGAGGCTTCCAGCGATGCATCGGGCGCCGAACCATCGGCACCGCGACGGCGGGGCGGGTCTTTCAGAATACCGGCTGAACCGCCCGCGCCCGCGCCCGCGTCCGCGGCGCCGGAGCCCGTGCTGCTGGTACCCGGGCTGTCGGCACCCGGGCTGCCAGTACCCGTGCCGGCGTTCATGCCGCCATGATCCATGGCACCCGGCTGCCGGGCATTGCCACCCGGCGCACCATCTGGCGGCAGTCCATCCACCAGGGCCAGCGTGGCGGCTTCTCCCGCAACATGCCGGCGCTGGCGTTCTCCCTCGAAGCGTTGCAGCGCCCGGGTCACGGCGTCTGGATCCAGCAGCGAAAAGGCCGAGCTGCAATAGGGGCAGGCATGATGCCTGCGCAGGTCCACCGGTGCACCGCAGCTCGTGCAGTGAATCACCCGAAGCCTGCGCGCCAGCTGGTGTACCTCGGCCGGCGTGAGGTGCCGCACGAAGCCCTTTTCCACCATGAACGAGGCGAAGGTGCTGAAGTGCCCGTGTCCTGCCGTGCAGCGGTGCACGGTATACAGCCCGCTGATGGTGCGGTTGTGGCCCCGGTGCAGTGTCCGTTCGCAGCGGGGGCAGTGCATCCGCTCGCGCAGCGGATCGAGCGGATCGTTTCTGTGGCTGTGCAGCGCATGAAAGAGCGTCAGCACCCCGTCGGGCGAGAGTTTGAGATTCTCGCGCTGGTCGAACCAGATGCCATGACAGGCAAAGCACAGGTCCAGGGTGACGGTGCCGCCATACAGCGCTTCCAGTTCGAGGGGCTGCATGGGCTGGCGGCAGGAAGGGCAGGGACGCGCGCCGCCAGACCCGGCCGGTGAGGCAGGGGTCAGGGGGGCATTGGATTGCGGGCGCCTTGCTTGCATGGTCCGGGCAGCATAGGGCCGGGGGCTGCCGGGTTCAAGTGCATCCGTCACGGATGGTTGGCGGATTCGTCCCGGCGGGTATGTCCGGCAGAAGATCCGGCATCACTGTGGTGGAGAGCGTCCCGGTGGGAATCGCATCGCTGCCGGCACACAGCCTTGCCTGGTAGCGAAAGCAGCTCTCGCTGATTCCAAATATCCGGCAGGCCATCCGGATCGATACCCCCCGCAGCTCGACTGTCTTTCGGGCCATCTCCCTGCGTCGAGATGGCCTCACCACTTTTTTGGGGTCTTCGCGGATCAGTGTGGGTGAGATGGGGAGCGAAATTGGCGTTTGACGCCTGAAATCAAGGACTTTACAGCACAGATGATGATGTCGTATCGTGCATCGATACTGGATCGAGGTGCTGTGCATGAAAACAGGTCGCAGTCTGAGGGAACTTTTGTCCGTTCCCGGCTTCGTGGCATCGGCGAGGTTGAAGGGAATCTTCGGGGACCCCAAGGCGAGAGTCGTGCAGCTGAGACGCCGAAAAAAACAGCCATTTGCTCAAATTGTGGGCAGCGCTGCCAGGGACGTTACGACCAGCGGACGTGCCGTGTGCGGGATCTTCGGGTGGCAGGCTGGGTGGTGTACCTGGAGTTCGAGCGCTGGCGGGTACGTTGTTCAGGGTGCGGCGGCGTGCATGTAGAACGGCTTGACTGGCTGGCGCAGAATCCGCGCTACACCGAACGTTTTGCGCTGCATGTCGGCAGGTTGTGCACGAGCATGAGCAACAAGGCCGTGGCAGAGCTGGAGCGGCTTCACGACAGCACGGTGAAGGATCTGTCGAAGCTGTACATGCAGGAGCAGGTTCGTCGTGCCGGCCGGCTCAAACCCAGAGCGATAGGCATTGACGAGATAGCGGTCAGAAAGGGGCACGACTATCGCGTGGTGGTCAGTGATCTGGACCAGGGCAGACCGATATGGATGGGCGGCAACGGGCGCACGCAAGCCGATGTGGAGCAGTTCTTTGCCCAGCTGGGGGGCAAGGCAAGCGATGGCATCGAGCTTGTGGTGATCGACATGTGGCGCCCGTTTCGCAACGCGGTGCGCGACAAGGCCCCCAACGCAGAGATCGTGTTCGACAAGTTCCACATCCTGCGACATCTCTCGAATGCGCTCGATCAGGTCAGGCGCGACGAGTACAGGCGTCTGCAGGGCAAGGACAGGTCGTGGATCAAGGGGCAGCGCTATACGCTGCTGTCGGCGCAGGAAAACCTGACGCTGGAAGGCCGGCAGGCACTCAGGAAGCTGCTGGCAGCCAATCGGCGGTTGAACACGGCCTATCTGCTGAAGGAATCGTTCGGGCAGCTGTGGAGCTACAGAACCGAACGCGGTGCCCGGGCATTCTTCGAGCGCTGGAAACAGAGCCTGCGCTGGCAGCGTCTTGGGCCGTACAGGAAGTTTGCCGACATGATCGAGCGGCACTGGGATGGCATTGCCGCCCCGAGAACAAGGTCAGTCTGGGGATGGTGGAGGGGCTGAACAACAAGATTCGGGTCATTCAGCGCAGTGCTTACGGATACCGGGATGAGGAGTATCTGAGGCTCAAGGTCATTGCCAGTTTCCTGCCTCCACTACCCGAAAACGCCCGATTGCACCCACACTGATCCGCGAAGACCCACAAGAAAATTCCCGTTTTGAATTCGCTGATTATGTGCGGGATTAACAAACTGCTGGAATTCGTGTCTGTTTCTTCGTTTGGCTGAATGTTCATTGGAAAAAGATGTGCGCTGGTGCGGTTGGAGGTGAAATTATGCGATGAGTTTTGCTGGACGACGGTATTCAAATACTTTAATGTGTCACGGGTGTCAACTATCCATAGTTGTGGTTACATAAAGTGATTGGCAAGTGTAAGATTTAGCAATCCGAAAAGATTGTGCCGTGTGATACACGCCAAACCTGTCCCGTGGAGATCAGGCGTCAGTTTTTATGGAACCCAAAACTCGTGTGCCTGAAAGAAAGAAGAAAGCGGATGACAGGAAGATCTGGTGACGGTACGGAAAGAGGACGGCAGGAAAGACCGTGGAAATTGCGGTTCTGGCTGGTGTTTTCCGGTCAGGCGCTTTCCCTGATCGGGTCGTCGCTGACGCAATTCGTCCTGATGTGGTGGATCACCGATACGACAGGCAGCATTTCTGCCTTGGGGGTGGCCGGAATGGCGGGGCTCGTGCCCCAGGCCGTGCTCGGGCCTTTTGCCGGCGTATGTGCAGACCGGTACAGCCGGCGCATGCTCATGATCGTTTCCGATGTCATCAGTGCGATCTGCATGGTCGTGCTGATCATCCTGTTTCATGTTGGAAAGATAGAGCTGGTTCACATATACATCATGATGTCCATCCGCAGCGCTGCGGCCGCTTTCCAGCAGCCGGCAGCCATGGCGAGTGTTCCGATGCTGGTTCCAGCCCGCTTTCTTTCCACTGCGGTTGCGCTCAATCAGGGTCTGGATGGTGTCCTTGTCATTGCCGGTGCGCCACTGGGGGCCCTTGTCATGAGCCTGATGCCGATCGACTGGGCGCTTGGCATAGATGTCATCACCATGTTCCTCGCGATTTCTCCGCTGTTCTTCTATTCCATCCCCCAGAAGCGTGCGACCGGGGAGGGGGAAGGGATCTGGCAGCAGTTCTGCAACGGTCTGAATACCGTGTGGGGAGACCTGGCGCTGCGCCGCATATTCACCGTCATCACCCTGACGGTCATGGTGTTCATGCCGCTGTTCACCCTGATCCCCATGCTGATCAAGGAGCATTTCCGGGGGGGCGCCGCACAGGTTGCGTACTTCGAGAGTCTTGCAGGTGCAGGCATGATCGCCGGCAGCATATTCGTGTCGGCACTCAAACCCCGAAACTATATGCCGTGGATCATCATCGGTATCTGTCTTGCCGGCTCGATGATATCCATGTCTGCGGGGCTTCAGCGCGAGATGTTCTGGGTCAGCGCAGTGTTGTGGGCCATTGCTGCCTTTGGGCAGGTGGTAGGAACGGCACTGTTCATGACGCTCATCCAGACCATCGTCGAAAACGATATCCAGGGAAGGGTGCTCTCCATCCTGAACACCATGATGGGCGTGGCAGCGCCCCTGGGCATCGCCCTTGCAACGCCGCTGGGTGAGGTCGTGGGTACCCGGTGGCTCTTCGTGTGGCTCCCCGTCCTGGGATCGATGATCATGCTGTCGTGCTTTTTTTCGACATCCGTCATGTCACTGGATGCGAGGCGCTTCAGGAAAGGGAAATGATCTTTCTTTCCTGATATTCCGGCGAGAGGCTCTGTTGATATACGCCCGTTTCCGGAATTGAGATTACTCAAGTTTTTTTAATACTCGTGGGGCAGTCGAATGCTGCGCCGGTGATCCTGTGAGAAGATGAAAATGAACCCTGTTGACACGGTGGTAGGTGTGCGTGAAGAAGATGTGGCTGGTGGTTCCGGCGGCGAAAGCGTAGAGGGAAGGAGATCGGCGCTTTCCGGGATCCAGTTGGGTGTCTGGATGGACCAGATGCGCATGCCGGACGTTCCGTTCTATAACATCGGGATGGCAGTGCGCCTCGATGGCCGTATCGACATGGATGTGTTCAGGCAGGCCGTTTCGCGCGTGTGTCAAAAATACGACGCGCTTCGCCTGGTGTTTGGAACCGACGAGGACGGGTTTCCGCACCAGACTGCGCTGAAATTCATCGATGCGCCGCTTGAAGTCGTCGACTATTCGGAATGCGAGGATGCGGACCAGAGGGCCTGGGGATTCATGCAGGACCGGCTCTCCAGCATGTTCGATATCTTTGGCGGGGTTCTGTGGGATGCCTGGCTGATTCGTGTTTCCAGTTCCAGGCACTACTGGCTCTCCAGGTTCCATCACCTGGTGTGCGATGGCATAGGCTCGTCCATCTTTGGCAACGCCATCGTTGACGAATACAACGCCCTGCTTCAGGGAGGCAGCACGGCAGAGGCTCCTTCCTATCTGGATCTCGTGGAAGAGGAGAACAGGTATCTGTCCTCCCCAAGGTTCGAGCGCGACCGGGCGTTCTGGTCGGCGAGGTTTCCTTCGTTTCCCCCGCCCGTATTTTCCAGAAAGCATCCGGTGGATGCCGAAAAAATCAGCAGAAGTGGTTCGACTTCTTGGCGCCTGGAACGGGACCGATTCAACCGGATGAAGGCGGTTTCCTCGCCGTTTGGCGGGATCGTCAACCTGTTTCTTGCATTGATTGCCGTCCATGCGGCACGTACTGCAGCATTGGAAGAGGTGGTCATCGGCATGCCGGTTCACAACCGGACCGACGCCCGAAGGCGCAGTACGGTGGGGATGTTTTCATCCATGATGCCCATTGCTGTACAGGTCTCTTCCGGGATGACCTTTTCCGGGGTCATGGCCGGGATTGGTGCCGAGCTCAGGCGCTGCTATCGTCACCAGCGCCTTTCCATCGCAGAAATAAACCGTTGTATCGGTTTTCACGATTTTGACCGGAATCAGTTGTATGACATCACGTTTTCTTATGACCCGTTTCAGGGTGATACGAAAATGGGTGACATCGTTCCAAAGGCAGTCCGGATTCATCATGAGTTCGAGCAGATACCATTGGCCGTGAGCGTCAACGATTATCACGAGGACGAGGATGTCGTCGTCGAGTTCGGCTTTAACCGCGCGTATCTGAATGAGGCAGAAGTTTCCGGCATGATCGGGCGGATGCGCACGATGCTCGACGCCGTGCTCGATGCGCCGGAGATTCCAGTATTTCAGATACCGTTGCTGAATGGTGCCGAACGCGATCAGGTGCTCCGGGGCTTCAACGACACGGCCGTGGCGTATCCGAAGGAAGCGCTGATCCACGAGCTGTTCGAGCAGCAGGTGAAGCGCACACCGGAAGCGGTGGCGGTGCAGTACGAGGATGAGCAGCTGACGTATGCACAGCTCAACGCCCAGGCAAACCAGCTGGCGCACAGACTGCGGGGCCTGAAGGATGAGGCCGGCGCGGCACTGGTGGTGCCGGATGCGCGGGTGGCGATCTGCGTGGAGCGCAGCCTGGAGATGGTGGTGGGGCTGCTGGGGATTCTGAAGGCAGGAGCGGCGTACGTGCCGGTGGACCCGGAGTATCCGCAGGACAGGATTGCGTATGTGCTGCAGGATGCGGGCGCGAAGGTGCTGCTGACGCAGGGGCATCTGCGGGATGGTCTGCCGGCGGTGGAGGCAGTGGTCTCGGGCAGCGCCAGCAGCAGTGATGGCAGCGGCAGCGGGACTGTCCATGTACTGCTGCTGAATGACGAGAGCACCTATGCCGGCGAGCTGGAAGAGAACATCGGCAGGCAGGAGACGGGCCAGACGTCAGGGGACCTGGCGTACGTGATCTACACGTCGGGTTCGACGGGACAGCCTAAGGGGGTGATGAACGAGCACCGGGGCGTGGTCAACCGGCTGTGCTGGATGCCGCAAGAGATCGGAATGCAGGCCAGTGACCGGGTGCTGCAGAAGACATCGTTTGCCTTCGATGGCTCGATATGGGAGCTGTTCTGGACTATTTTGAATGGCGCCAGGATGGTACTTGCCAGACCGGGTGGGCATCGTGATCCGGATTACCTGATCCGCCTGATCGATACGGAAAAAATCACGATGGTGGATTTCGTTCCATCGATGCTTCAGGTGTTCCTGGAATATGTGGAAGACGGGCAGTGCGGGAGCCTTCGCCATGTTCTGTGTGGAAGTGAAGAACTTCCATTGGCGCTTCAGCTACGGGCGCAGCACAAGCTTCCTCACGCGCTGTTCCATAATCTGTATGGTCCTACTGAAACTGCTGCAGATGCGGTGTATTGGGTCTGCGATTCGGCTCAAAGGGATGGAAGGGTTCCAATTGGTCGCCCCATATCCAACATCCGGATCTACATTCTGGATGCTCAGGGTCAGCCAGTGCCGGTGGGGGTATCGGGAGAGATCCACATCGCGGGAGATGGCGTGGCCCGTGGGTATCTGAACCGGCCGGAGCTGACGGCGGAGCGCTTCGTGCGGGATCCGTTCAGTGAAGATGCGGATGCGCGGATGTACAGGACGGGGGACCTCGGCCGGTGGCGTGCCGATGGCGCGATCGAGTACCTGGGCAGGAACGATTTCCAGGTCAAGATCCGTGGGTTGAGGATAGAGCTGGGAGAAATAGAGGCAAGGCTTGCAGCGCTTCCACAGGTGCGGGAGGTGGTTGTCGTGGCCCGGGAAGAGGGCGCAGGCGACCGGCGACTGGTGGCGTACTGGGTCAGCCGGGAGGGGCTGCCGGAGCAGGATGTGCCGGATGTGGCGCAGCTGCGCGATCACCTGAAGGCAGAGCTGCCGGAGTACATGGTGCCATCGGCATACGTGAGGCTGGGGGCGATGCCGCTGACGCCGAACGGGAAGGTGGACAGGAAGGCGCTGCCGGTACCGGATGCGGATGCGCTGGTGGCGCAGGCCTATGAGGCGCCGCAGACCCCCACGGAAGAGATGCTTGCTTTCATCTGGCAGGAGCTGCTGGGTGTGGAGCGGGTAGGCCGCAACGACAACTTCTTCGATCTGGGAGGGCACTCGCTGCTGGCGGTGCAACTGCTGGCGAGGATCCGGCGTGAGCTGGGCCAGGAGGTTGCGCTCAGGACATTGTTCGAGGCACCGACGGTGGCCGAGGTGGCCGGCAGGCTTCAGACGGCAGATGAGGCGCTGGTGGCACCCATGGAGCGGGCGGACCGCCAGGGCCGGCTTGCGCTGTCGTGGTCGCAGCAGCGACTGTGGTTCCTGGAGCAGCTGGAGGACCTGGGCGATGCGTATCACATGTCGGGAGCGCTGCGCCTTGAAGGCGAGCTGGATGTGGATGCGTTGCGCAGGACGCTGGACGCGATCGTGTGCAGACATGAAGTGCTGCGCACGGTATTCGTGAAGGCAGAAGATGATGCGGAACCCGTTCAGGTGGTCAAGCCTGCTGCGGGATTCGATCTGGCCTGTGTGGACCTGTCCGGCAAGGCCCTGTCAGGGAACAGGGAAGAGGCGCTGCAGCAGGCGCTGAATCATGCGAATGCGCAGCGGTTCGATCTGTCGAATGGACCGCTGATCCGGGGCGTGCTGCTTCGGCTCGGAGGGCAGGAGCATGTGCTGTTCGTGAGCATGCACCACATCGTGTCGGACGGCTGGTCGATCGGGGTGCTGACCCGTGAGATTGCCATCCTGTATGCGGGGTACCAGCAGAAGGAGGCGGATCCGGTGCAGAGGCTACCGGCGTTGCCGGTCCAGTATGCGGACTATGCACAGTGGCAGCGCCAGTGGCTGACGGGAGAGCGGCTGGGTGAGCAGCTGGCATTCTGGAAGGAATACCTGTCGGGGGCTCCCACACTGCTGGAGTTGCCCACGGACTACCCGAGGCCCGCGCTGCAGAGCTATCGGGGCGCGTTGATCGGGGTGGAGCTGGATGCAGCACTGGCAAGGCAGCTGCGCGCGCTGGGCCAGAGACATGGCGCAACGCTGTTCATGGTGCTGCAGCTTGGCTGGGCAATATTGATGAGCCGGCTGAGCGGCCAGGAAGACGTGGTGCTGGGTACACCGGTGGCCAACCGCAGAAGGAGCGAGCTGGAAGGGCTGATCGGATTCTTTGTCAATACGCTGGCATTGCGCACCCGGATCGATGCTGCGCAGACCGTGGCGGAACAGCTGCAGTCCGTCAGGAAACAGACACTGGAGGCGTTCAGCCACCAGGATGTGCCGTTCGAGCAGGTGGTCGAAGTGGTACGGCCAGAGCGAAGCCTCAGCCACAGTCCGGTGTTCCAGGTCATGTTCGGGCTGGAGAACACGCCAGAGCGTGAATTCGAGTTGCAGGGGCTGAGACTGGCGCAGCAGAAGCTGGACAGGGCGTCTTCCCAGTTCGATATGTCGCTGTCGGTTCGCGAGAGTGAAGCGGGGCTCAGCGCGGAGCTGGAGTACTGCACGGACCTGTTCGAACAGGAGACGATGCAGCGGTGGCTGGGGTACTGGCAGCGGCTGCTGGAATCGATGGTGGCCGACGAGACGCAGCGAATTGGTGAGCTGACGTGGCTGCCGCAGGCCGAGCGGGACCAGGTGCTCAGGGGCTTCAATGACACGGCCGTGGCGTATCCGAAGGAAGCGCTGATCCACGAGCTGTTCGAGCAGCAGGTGAAGCGCACGCCGGAAGCGGTGGCGGTGCAGTACGAGGATGAGCAGCTGACGTATGCGCAACTCAACGGGCTGGCGAACCGGCTGGCGCACCGTCTGCGGAGCCTGAAGGACGAGACTGGCGCGGCACTGGTGGGACCGGATGCGCGGGTGGCGATCTGCGTGGAGCGCAGCCTGGAGATGGTGGTGGGTCTGCTGGGGATTCTGAAGTCGGGTGCGGCGTACGTGCCGGTGGACCCGGAGTATCCGCAGGACCGGATTGCGTACGTGCTGCAGGATGCGGGTGCGAAGGTGCTGCTGACGCAGGGGCACCTGCGGGATGGTTTGCCGTCACTGGAGGCAGCGACATCGGGCATTGCCAGCAGCAATGACGGTATCAGCAATGAGGCCGTCCATGTGCTGCTGCTGGATGACGAGAGCACCTATGCGGATGAGCCGGAAGAGAACATCGGCAGGCAGGAGACGGGCCAGACGTCAGGGAATCTGGCGTACGTGATCTACACGTCGGGCTCGACGGGCCTGCCCAAGGGGGTGATGAACGAGCACCGGGGTGTGGTCAACCGGCTGTGCTGGATGCCGGAAGGTTTCCGGATAGGCGTGGAGGACAGGGTGCTGCAGAAGACGGCATTCGGTTTCGACGTGTCGGTGTGGGAGTTCTTCTGGACACTGCTCAATGGCGCACGGCTGGTAATGGCCCGGCCTGGCGGACACCGTGACCCGCAGTATCTGGTCAGGACCATCACGGAGCAGGGCATCACGATGGTGGACTTCGTGCCGTCGATGCTGCAGGTGTTTCTGGATGGTCTGCCACAGGGGGCGTGCACCAGTGTGCGGCATGTGTTCAGTGGTGGGGAGGAGCTGTCGCTGCCGCTGCAGCGGCTGTGCCAGCAGAAGCTTCCGGCAAGCCGTCTGCATCACATGTACGGGCCGACCGAGGCTGCGGTGGATGCCACGCACTGGGCGTGCGATGCGACGCAGCAGCAGGGACGTGTACCGATAGGCAGGCCGATAGCGAACACGCGGATCTACATCCTGGATGGTCAGGGCCAGCCGGTGCCGGTAGGGGTATCGGGAGAGATCCACATCGCGGGAGATGGCGTGGCCCGTGGATATCTGAACCAGCCGGAGCTGACGGCAGAACGTTTCGTGCGGGATCCGTTCAGTGAGGAAGTGGATGCGCGGATGTACAGGACAGGGGATCTCGGCCGGTGGCGTGCCGATGGTGCGATCGAGTACCTGGGCAGGAACGACTTCCAGGTCAAGATCCGTGGGCTGAGGATAGAGCTGGGAGAGATAGAGGCGAAGATTTCCGAGCAGCCGCAGGTGCGGGAAGCGGTGGTGCTGGCCCGGGAGGATGGAGCCGGAGACCGGCGGCTGGTGGCGTATGTGACGGCCCGGGCGGATGGATCATCGGCCGGGGATGCCGGGCAGGCGCTGGATGTGGAGGTACTGCGGGAGCAGCTGAAAGCAGTGCTGCCGGGTTACATGGTGCCGTCGGCGTTCGTGGTGTTGCAGGAAATGCCGCTGACACCGAACGGCAAGGTGGACAGGAAGGCGCTGCCGGCGCCGGATCTGTCTGCGCTGCAAACCGGTGCCTATGAGGCACCCAGGGATGAACTGCAGGAATTCATCGCCAGCGTCTGGGGAAGGGTTCTGGGTATCGACCGTGTGGGTATCAATGACAACTTCTTTGATGCCGGGGGGAACTCGCTGTCGTTGATCAGGGTTCACGACATGCTGGAAACGAGGCTGAAGTCAGGGCTGTCGGTAGTGGACCTGTTCCAGTATCCAACCATTCTGTCACTGAGTGAGCACATCCATTTTCTGAAGGAAAGCGGTGGAGCAGTCCAGTCCGGTCGTGGGATGAAAACGGACCCCAATCAGGGTCGTGAGCCGAGGCGCTCGGTTCTTCGCAAAAGAAAACAGCATGCATAGGAGTCACGTCCCGATGGATGAGCAAATCATGTTCGACGATCACAGGGAGCTGGAAATTGCCGTTGTTGGTATGGCGGGATCATTCCCGATGGCTGAGGATGTCGACAAATTCTGGAAAAACCTCGGCTCCGGGGTTGAGTCTGTCGTTTCCCTCTCCCATGACGAACTGAAAGCCATGGGGGTTCCGGAAGACCTTCTGGCAGATCCGGCGTACGTCAGGACACATGTGCCTTTCACCGGCAAGGAGCTGTTCGATGCCGGATTCTTTGGATATGCCCCACGGGAGGCGGCCCAGCTGGATCCGCAATACCGGCTGCTGATGGAGTGTGCCGAGACGGCTCTGCAGAGTGCAGGATACGGCCAGCGGCCTCGCGCCTGCTCCATTGGTGTGTACGTTGGCTCGACGGGAAACTCCTATCTGATCAGGAACCTGCTTCCCCACCTGGATCTGGGGCAAAGCGATGGTTACGTCGAGCTTGCCGGATTGCTCAATGGAAATTACGCAGGATCCACGGTTCTTTCCTACAGGCTCGATTTGCGGGGACCCTCCGTCACGGTGCAGACCGCATGTTCCACTTCACTCATGGCGGTTCATATGGCCTGCCAGGCGTTGCTGGGGGATGAGTGCGACATGGCACTGGCAGGCGGAGTGTCGCTGGATGTGGAGGACAGGCCGGGATATCTGTACCAGCCGGGCTCGATCGATTCGGCCGATGGCCATTGCCGTGCATTTGATGCGGAAGCGACGGGCACGATATCGGGCAGTGGCGTGGGTGTGGTGGTCCTGAAGCGACTGGAGGATGCGCTCAGGGACGGGGACACGATCCACGCGGTGATCCGGGGCAGTGCGGCCAACAATGATGGCGCGGACAAGGTGGGTTACACGGCGCCGAGCGTGAGCGGACAGGCGGCGGTGATCCGTGCGGCGCAGCGTGCGGCGGATGTGAGTGCGGACACGATCAGTTATGTGGAGGCGCACGGCACGGGCACGGTGCTGGGGGATCCGATCGAGATGGCGGCGCTGACACAGGCGTTTCGTGGGGACACGGAGCGCAAGGGTTACTGCGCGGTGGGTTCGGTCAAGACGAACATAGGGCACCTGGATGCGGCAGCGGGGGTGACGGGCCTGATCAAGACAGTGCTGGCGCTCAGGCACAGGACGCTGCCGCCGAGTCTGAACTTCAGCAGGCCGAACCCGAAGATCGATTTCGATAGTTCGCCCTTTTATGTGAACACGGAATGCAGGCCGTGGGTGGTGCCGGAGGGCTGTCCGCGCCGTGCGGGGGTGAGTTCATTCGGAATAGGGGGTACCAACGTGCACGTGGTGCTGGAGGAGGCACCGCAGCTGGAGGTGGAACAGACAGCGCAACGACAGGCAGCGCAGCCGGAGCAGGAGTGCGGACCGTATGCGCTGATGCTCTCGGCCAGGACGGAGTCGGCCCTGCGGACATCGGCGGAGCAGCTTGGGGCCTTTGTGGCGGCGCACCCGGAGGTGTCGCTGCGGGATGCCGCCTTTACGCTGCGGGTTGGACGGAGCCGGTTTGCGCACCGTGCGGTGGTGCTGGCCTCGGGCCATGAGGAAGTGGGCAAGGTGGTGGCGAGCCGGGACCCGGGGCGTTACGTCGAGGGCAGGGTGCTGTCGGAGCGGCCGGGCGTGGCCTTCATGTTTCCGGGCCAGGGAGCGCAGCACCCCGGCATGGGGCAGGCGCTGTACGAACGGGAAGCGGTGTTCCGGCAGGAGGTGGACCGGTGCTGCGAGGAACTGGAGCCGTTGCTGGGGCTGGATCTGCGCACGCTGCTGTTTGCGGCGCCGGAGCAGCGGCAGCAGGCTGCAGAGATGCTGGAACGGACGCAGTACACGCAGCCGGCGCTCTTCGTGGTGTCGTATGCGATGGCGAAGTGGTGGCAGAGCCAGGGCGTCAATCCCGATGCGATGCTGGGTCACAGCATTGGAGAGTACGTGGCGGCGTGCCTGGCAGGCGTGTTCAGCCGGGAGGATGCGCTGCGGGTGGTGGCGGCGCGGGGCAGGCTGCTGCAGGCGACGGAGCCGGGAGCGATGCTGGCCGTTGCGCTGCCGCAGGCACAGCTGCAGGCGATGAATCTGGCGAGGTGCGAGATAGCGGCCGTCAATGGACAGGCGCAGTGCGTGCTGTCCGGCGCGGAGACAGAGATCGACAGTGCCCAGAAGGCGCTGGAGTCAGCGGGTGTGCTGGTGAGCAGGCTGAAGGTGTCGCATGCGTTTCACTCGCACCGGGTCGAGCCGATGCTGCAGGCGTTCAGGCAGGTGCTGTCGAAGGTGAGGCTGAATACGCCGGAGCTGGCATTTGTGTCGAACGTGACGGGCAGATGGATCACGGCAGAGGAGGCGACGGACCCGGAATACTGGGTCAGGCAGGTCAGGGGGTGTGTGCGGTTTGCAGACGGCGTGGCAGCGCTGCTGTCCAGGAAGGACAGGGTGCTGCTGGAGGTGGGCGCGGGCGAGGCGCTGTCGCGTCTGGCCAGAGGGCATGAGCAGGCAGCGGGGCGGGTGATCGTGTCGAGCCAGCTGCGGGCGGGCGCGGCCGAAGGGCAGGCGCTGCAGCCGCT
>ERZ772946.264-NODE-264-length-22996-cov-7.86374_pt1 | contig 22996 bp, 17 predicted proteins | sample MGYA00511680_ERZ772946 | MGnify/ENA primary metagenome ERZ772946 (study PRJEB29015, sample SAMEA2737918) | human oral metagenome | biome: human oral; feature: human-associated habitat; material: dental | place: China | collected 2016 ... | reverse complement strand
CTGCGGCGCAGCAGCCTCGGGTGCCGTCTCCTGGGCCTTGGCAGCCTGGGCCGCGCAGGTCTGCTGCAGGGCCTTGGCCTCGGCGGCACGCTGCTCGGCCAGTTCGGGATGCAGCATCACCTCGTAGGCGGACACGGCCTGGTCATAGCCGGCCAGCACCGTCTCGATGACCGACGGCTGCACCGGCGGCTGGGCCAGCGCATCCTCGACCTGGGTTTCCAGTTCGTGGATCATTTGGCCGAAGCGCATGGCACCGGCCATCCGGGCACTGCCCTTGATGGTGTGGAAGAGCCGCATCAACGCGCCGGGCACCGAGCCATCGGCCGGGCGCTCGCGCCATTCGCGCAGGTTGTTGTCCACCTGCGGCATCAGCTCCTCAGCTTCCTCGAAGAACACCGGGCCCAGGTCCGGATCGATCTCGTCAACCAGGCCGGCCAGCGGATCGCTCTTTTCCTCGGTCTCACGCCGGGCGGCACCCAGCACTTCGGCAGCCTTCTTCAGCAGGTCCTCGCCACGCATCTCGCGGCCAGACTTCGACTCGACCACCGGTTTGGCCGGCTGGCTGTCGGCGTTGATCTCGGCATCCCAGTTGGCCAGTAGCGCTTCCATGCGCTCGGTCGTCTCGGGATCGGCCGCCGGCTCAATGCGTGATGCGAATTCGGCCAGCATCCGGTCGATGACGCCCAGCGCAGCCTGCATGCTCGCCTTCATGCCATCGGGCAGCGGCCTGGCCACTTCGCGCTGCTTCACCAGCAGCTTTTCCATGGCGGCGGCAATACCGCGCACCTGAACCAGACCCACATGACGCGACGTGCCCACCAAGGTGTGCAGGGCGCGAATCAGCGGCTCGGGTGCACGCAACGCGTCGGAAGAATGCCAATCCTGCCAGTCTTCGTTCATCCGCATGCGGGCCTGCGTGGCCTCAGCATTGAAGATCTCGAAGAGTTCGGCATCCACCAGGCGTTCGCCGATGCGAACCATCGACTCCTGGGGCTCGGGCTGCCCGACCTTGGTGACCGGAGCGGGGGCGGACGGCACGACAGCGGCTTCAGGCACCACCGGCGCGGCGGGCGCAGAATGCTCAGCCGTCGGCTGCACATCAGGTTCTTTCCGAGCCGATTCGGAAACCGATTCGTCATCGAATTTGAATGCGTTGACATCCAGGGCCTCTTCCTGAGACCCTTTCGAAGGCATTTCGTCAGCAAATGATTTTGTTTCGACACCCAGCGAACCAGCATCGAAGTCGAACGGATCATGCGAAACCGGCGTAGCCTCGATCGGCTTGTCGGCCGGCTTGGCTGTACCCATGTCCAGCAGCGGAATTTCGTCGTTCTCGCCGAAATCGGCCGGCACCATGAAGGCATCGGCAAGATCCAGGTCGGCTGCCTCCACATTGCTCAGTGCCAGTTCGTCGCCGTTGGGCAATTCACCCAGCATGGACTCGAAGTCCGTGGACTCACCCGCCATGGCATTGGACCAGGCATCCAGATCGGTCTGCTCGTCGAAGGCTTCGTCCTCAGCCTGGGCCTCGAAGGTGTCATTGCCCAGCAGGTCGTCTTTCTGATCTTCGAAGTCCTCATCCAGCAGGGAAGCTGTCGGACGGACCGGGTCGCTGTGCAGGGAGGCCAGATCGGCCACGGGCATGTCGGCCTGACGATGGCTGGCGTCATCCAGGAAACCTTCCAGCGACTGGCGCAGATCGCCTTCGGCCATCGGGCTGGCGACACTGGCGAAGTTGTGGCTCCGCGAGAAACCATCGGCACGCGAGGAAGACAGCGCACTGGCCGACAGGGCTTCGTCCAGCGACGGCACCTCCAGCGTGGGCAGCTCCGGTGCATGCACCTCCGGCATGGGCATCGTGTCGGCCTCGCCATCCAGCGACAGCATCGGCAAAGTCTCGGCCTCGTCAGCAGGCTGCGAAACAATAGCAACAGGCGCCGGCTGGGCGACAGACTTGACGACGGGCTGAACAGCAGCCTGAGCGACAGGTTGCGCCACCGGCTGAGCGGCAGCCTGGGCGGCCGGCACGGTGGCGGGCTTGTCGGGGAAGGCGTGGCAGCGAGCTGTCAACAGGCTGGCATCCAGCACACGACGCGGCGCGGCCTGCAGCTGCTCGCACCAGCTTCGGAAGAATTTCGCACCATCCTGGATAAGATCGAAGAGCGGCGTGGTGCCGTCCTTGTCCTCGGCCAGCCAGTGGTTCATCATCTGCTCGAAAGCCCAGGCGGCTTCGCCGAAGGCGTCCAGACCCACCATGCGGCTTGAGCCCTTCAGCGTGTGGAAGCCGCGGCGGATGGTGGTCATCGCCTCGCGGTCGTCCGGCGCCTTGCGCACCACGCCCAGGTTCTCGTCGATGGCGTCCAGTACCTCGGCGGCTTCCAGCAGGAAGATCTCGTGCAGCTCGGCCTCATCGGCCGACAGCTCGACACTGCCGTCTTCCAGCACGCCCTCGGGCAGGGCCGGTGCAGCCACCTCGGGCGCCACCTCAGTCTGCACGCTTTCCGGTGCCGGGAATGTCAGGCCTTCCTCGACGGCCGGCTGCATGGCTGCCTCGGCAACCGGCGCCGCAGGCAGCTCGAATGCCAGAGCATCCCCTGCCCCGTCATGAGCCTTCGACGCAGGATCTTCAGCCGCACCCTGTGCCGCCGCCAGACCCGCCGTGGCCGTCAGGCTGTCGGCAGCGATGGAGGCCTCAGCAGCGGCTTCATGCGAAGCATCCGTCGGCTGTTCCGCCTCTGCCGGCACATCGGCAGCAAACGATCGGAGCAGTGCATCGGAGTCGACATCCGTTGCGACTTCTTCCGACGTCTCGGGAATGGAGGTGTCCTCGAACAGCATGCCACGCTGCGCGTCGAAGCGGAAACGGCGAGCGCGCGACGCCGACTGCAGCATCGTCTCGACGAAGAAGCCCACTGAACTCAGACCATCGGCCAGGCGAGCACGGCTTGCATCGTTAAGCGTGACGCGGGCACGGATGATGTCGTCGACCTGCTTGCTGATGGCACGACAGGCATGGGCGGCATCCCGGTACTCCAGCACGGTCAGCACGGCACCCGTCTCGGCCAGCAGCGGCTCCACCGTTTCCAGACGATTCACCGCCGTATCATCTCGGAAGTAGTCGTCCAGCGCCTGCTCGCAGGTGGAGAGGTTATGCTTCAGTTCATTGACGAATGCCGCCTGCGTCATGCGCTCGGACGCCTGGTTCGACAGCGCCACCAGCCACGGCAGCGGCGTGGGGTCGAAGGCATCCGGGTTGGCCAGCAGGCTGCTGATGCGTGCCGCCAGCTCCTGCGCCCGGTCGTCATAGGCGGGGTTGGAGCGCAGCGCACCGGACAGCGCCTCTTCCATGAACAGCACGGCAGTGGCCACCTCGATGGCCAGCATCTCGCGTGTCCTGCCCTGTTGTCCGGCCAGCGCCGCGGGCATGGTGGCCAGCGTCTTGCCCAGCATGCCCAGGCCAGCGTAGTGGGTCTTGGCCAGCGTCTGGTTCAGCTGTCCGACGGCCTCGACAAATGCAGGCTCCTCGGCCTGCGTGCCACCCGCGAGCTTTTCCCAGGAGCGATGCACCTGCACCAGCGCCTCTCGGGCGATGCGGATGGTCTCCGGATCCGCCAGGCCGTAGCGGCGACGCTCGTAGTCGGCCGGCACCAGGCTAGCCAGATGGAAATGACGCTTGACCTCTTCCACGACGGCCGAGCCGCTGCCCGCCTGCGCCAGAATGATCAGCAGTTCCTTGATAAACTGCGGCGGCACGTCGGACTGGCCGGTGAACAGGTGGCGGTTCTGGATGTTGATGCGACCGACCGCACGACGGGTGGCCAGATCGACCTTCAGCGCACCGTGCTTGAGACCGTCAAGCAGCGCATACGACAGCCAGTAGAAAAGCCGTGCCCCCACATGCGGCTGATTGCGCAACATGCGGCCCATGGACTCGTGCAGCCCGTCGATGGCCGCCACGACGTTCTCGCCGCGGATCAGCGCCGGCAGCGCACGCTCGAAGCCGCGTGCGGCAGACTTGGCCCGCTCTTCACGATCCGGGGCATCGGAAATCATCGCCCGCACCGAGGCCGGCAGCGCTCGGTCCAGATCCACGTCGAAGAGCGCAGCAGGATCGGGCTGAACCGCCTTGCGCAGGCCCACCAGATCACGGTAGTACGGATAAAGCACCAGCACCGGGATCACCGTACCGCTGGCCTGCATGTCCTCCAGGTACTCCGTGATGGCACGCATCACCATCTTGAGGACATCGATGCTCGATTCGTCGGCTTCCAGCACCCCGTCCTCGAAGGCCGAGATCACATGCTCGGCCTCTTCGGTCAGCAGTGCCACACCGGAAATGCCGGCAACCTGCAGCGCACCATGGGTCTGGTGCAGGTGCAGGCGTGCGCGCTTGATGGCGTCCTGGCCATGCGGGTTGGCCCGCAGCTCGTCCAGCGCATGCGCGACGTGCTGCAGCGACTCCCGGATCTCTGGCACGAACCAGGACAGAGTCATCATATCGATATTGTTGCCGTGTTCCACCCGTCACCCTCTTCGACTGATTGGATCGCGCAGCCGGACCATCCGGAGATGCGCTGACACCCCTGAAACTTCACCCCACCCGGAAGCGGGCCACTGAATTCTTGAGTTCCCGTGCCAGCTCGGACAGCTGCAGAATGGACCCCGCCGTCTGCTGCGTGCCCTCGTTGGTCTGGCTGTTGACCAGCAGAATGCGCTGGATGCTCTGCGCCACTGACGACGCCGAAGCCGCCTGGTTCTCGGTCGTGCGGGAAATCCGCATGATGAGGTCCGCCAGTTCCTGAGACACCTGACCGATACCGATCAGCGCCATGCCGGCCTCATCGGACAGCTTGGCACCACGAACCACCCCCTGCGTGCTGCGCTCCATGGCGGCCACTGCATCGTGCGTGTCGGTCTGAATGGCCTTGACCAGGGCCGAGATCTGGCGCGTGGCCTCGGCCGAGCGTTCAGCCAGACGCTGCACCTCTTCGGCAACCACGGTGAAACCACGGCCCGCCTCACCGGCCGACGCCGCCTGAATGGCCGCGTTCAGCGCCAGCACGTTGGTCTGTTCGGTAATGTTCGAGATCAGCTCGACGATCTCGCCGATCTCCTGACTGGATTCACCCAGGCGCTTGATGCGCTTGGCGGTGTCCTGAATCTGCTCGCGGATGCCGCCCATGCCGGCAATGGCGTTCTGCACCGCATCACGGCCACGGCTGGCCGCCGACAGCGACTGGCGTGCCACCTCGGCCGACTCGGAAGCAGAGGCAGACACCTGTTTGATCTGCGCCGCCATGTTCAGAACGGCCTCACCAGTCTCGCGAATCTCGCGCGATTGCTGCTCACTGACGGCCTGCAGGTGCGAAGCCGTGACCTGTGCGCTGGCCGAGGCCTCGGCCACAGCCGCAGCGGTACGGTTGATTCGGCCCACCAGACTACGCAGCTCCTCGACCGTGTAGTTGATCGAGTCGGCGATGGCTCCCGTGATGTCATCGGACACCGTGGCCTGCACGGTCAGGTCACCATCGGCCACGTTCTGCAGTTCGTTCATCAGGCGCAGAATGGCGGCCTGGTTCTGGTCGTTGATGCGACTGGCTTCCTGCTCCAGTCGTTCGGCCTCCAACCGCTTGTCGATGGAGCGGTCAGCCTGAATCTTGGAATCGTCATAGTAGGCCTTGCACAGCAGCAGCAGCGAGAGCACCGCCGCCGACGCAAAGCCCAGAATGGCCCACTGCATCGAGTTCTGCGTGTTGCGCTGCTCGATGAGACGCGCCCGCAACGCGTTGGCCGCGCCCATCAGCCCATCACTCTTTCTGAAGACATCCAGACCAGCATGGCGTGCCTGCGCCAGGGCAGGCAGTGCCTTCTGCGCTTCCAGCGCAAGCCGGACAAACTTCGCAGCCAGTGCATTGTTCTTGCGCAGGGCTTCACGAGCCTCGGTGTTTCTCAGCGGGGCGATATTGCGGTTGGTGTCGCCATCGAGCGCCGTCTCGCGCGTCACGGCGAAGCTCTCGATGGCGTCGGCCAGCGATACGGCATCGCGGCTGTCAAACTGGCTGCTGCCGTGCATGCGGATGATCTCGCCCACAATGGTGCGCATCTTCGCGTTCAGACGAGAGAACAGCAGCAGGTCGGGAGCGTTTCCGGCTCCGTCACGGATGGATGCCTTCGCGGCACGCTGCGAAGCGGACAGTTCACGCTCAAGCGCAGCCACTTCGTTGACCAGGTCGTCAAAGCGCACCAGCACATCCTGCTGTTCAATCAGGGCCTTAACCGAAGGAGAGACGTCTTCCCAGGCCTTGCTGAAGCGCTGCTCTTCAGTTCGGTAACTTTCCGGCAGGGGCGACACACGCAGGTGATCCACTTCCCCACCCTCTTTCAGTGCATTGACGGCATCAGACAGGAAGGCCTGGCTGCTCTTGAGCTGATCATAGGCTTCCTCGTTGCCCTGCACCGCCATGTTGGCCGCCTTGGCCAGGCGTTGCGAGTGCATCAGGGCATCACCCACCACCTCGTTCTGCAGAGCGTTGACACGGTCGGACTGACGTTCGTAGGCGCTGAGCGCAACGGCCGCACCGACGGTGATGGCCAGCGCTCCCAGCAGGATGATCGATTGCCACTTCAGGCTGAGCCTGCCCAGCAGCGGGGTGGTGCGCACACGCGCACGTGCCGGGGATGCAGCGGCGGCCGCCTTGCCAGATGCCTTTCCGGCGGCCACAGGTGCAGACGACACGGGGACGGCGGGTTGCGCCCCCCCCGTCGATCCCTGCAACGAAGACAATGCCGACATTTACCCTATTCCTCTTTCTGCGCTCGGGTCAGCGACCCACCATCAGGAACGACGACGACGACACCAGCTTGGACAGGCTGAGCCGACGCCACGTCTGCCCTTCTGCATCACGGAACTTCTCGGACAACCAGGGCTTGTCGAAAGTCTGTTTCTCTTGAACCGGCGTCATGGCCGCGCTGTTGCGCAGACCCAGCATCCGACTCACTACCAGCGTGGCGTTGAAGGTCAGCGCAGGTGACAGCGTGAGCAGACGCGATTCCTTGGACAGCGGCGTGAAGTTGCCCCCCATGAAACGGGCCAGATCCACCACCGTGAAGAGCGCACCACGCACGTTCACCACGCCCAGGAACCAGTCCTGAGTCAACGGAACCTGCATAATCGAGGTGGACGGCATCGTCACGATCTCGCCGGCTTCAGCCAGCTCGACCAGATAACGATCCTCTCCAATCATCAGCGCCAGATGCGTGGCCGAGGCGCCGTTGGCACCCTTCTCTGCCTTATCCTTCGCCGCACCGGCATGAGTGGAAGATGCAACGGTCTTGGCGGCCTGCCCGGCTTCCTGCCCCAGGGTTTCGATGGCACTCATGTCACTGCTCCATGGCTAGGCCGGCAATCTTAGACAGCAGCAGTTCCGGCTCGACCGGCTTGACCAGGTAGTCGCGCGCGCCCTGGCGCAGCCCCCAGATACGGTCGCTCTCGGCGTTCTTGCTGGTGCACAGGATCACATGCACATCCTTCATCGCCGGATCCCGAGCGATGGCACGGGTTGCCTGGAAGCCGCTCTTGCCGGGCATCACCACGTCCATGATGACGATAGCGGGTCGTTCGGCCTGCACCTTCTCCAGCGCTTCGTCACCGTTCTCGGCCGTGATCACTTCATAGCCTTCCTTCACCAGCAGCGAGGCCATGAAGAATCGCTCGGTGGGCGAATCGTCGACGATCAGAATCTTGCGTGCAGTCTGTGCGTTCATGCTGTTTCTCCGCCAATCAGTTCGGCATGCCCGCTGCAGCCAGCTCCTGATCGGCGCGACGGCTGTGCGCCTGCACGCACTTGAGCAGGCTGTCCTTGGTGAAGGGCTTGGTCAGATATTCCTCCGACCCCACCAGGCGGCCACGCGCACGGTCAAAGAGACCGTCCTTGCTGGAGAGCATGATGACCGGGGTGTTCTTGAAACGCGGGCTCTTCTTAATCAGCGCGCAGGTCTGGTAGCCGTCCAGCCGCGGCATCAGCACGTCGCAGAAGACGATGTCCGGCCCGTGGTCAGACAGTTTGGCCAGTGCGTCGAAACCGTTCTCGGCCAGCACGACCACACAGCCGGCCTGTTTCAGAAAGATCTCCGCACTTCGGCGAATGGTGTTGCTGTCGTCGATCACCATGACCGTCAGTCCGGCGATGCTTTGGGTGCCGCTCATTTCCTGCCCTCAAGTCCAGTTGATACCGATGTGAGCGCCGCTGCACGCCTCTCGGAAAACCGGCAAGCCGACTCCATGGCATTCCCGCATCGGTCACTTCCGCGTATTAAAGGGAAAGATGTCACGCCCCGCCCCCCATCTCCGACGAGCCCGCGACAGTTCCGGACCAATGGTTGACGGGTTGTGGCGCGCCGTGGCTTAGACTTCACCGCTTCGGCAGGACAGAAAACGGGATCCGGCACGACCGGCTCCGGTATGATCCGGAATGCCGGAACAGACCTGCCTAGCCCGCGGTCTGGGCCGCTTTCTCGCGCTGCGTGGGGTGGCGGCCGGGGGTCTGACAAGCCATTTCATGCCCCCGTTCGGCCCTTGCCCGCCATCATTCATGGAGACCACCATGCTTCCCGCCTCTTCCCCCGATCACCCGGAAAGACAGGCCCACCGTGCTCTCATCCACGGGGTCTATGCCATCACCGCCGACGAAGGGGATACGACACGTCTGCTGGCCGACGTGGAGGCCGCGCTATCAGGGGGCATCCGCATCCTGCAGTACCGCAACAAGCATGCCGACAGGGCGCTGAAGCGGCTGCAGCTGGAAGCCCTGAAAGCCGTGTGCGAACAGCACCAGGCGCTGCTGATCGTGAACGATGACTGGCGGCTGGCCGCCGAACTGGGCATCGATGCCGTTCATCTGGGCGAGGATGACGGCGATATCAAGGAAGCACGCCAGGCGCTGGGGCCCGGGTCGCTGATCGGGGTGTCGTGCTACGCCAGCGTGGAGCGTGCCCGGGCACTGGCGCCGGTGGCCGACTATCTGGCGTTCGGGGCACTCTTTGCGTCGGGCACCAAGCCACTGGCGCGCCCTGCCCCGCTGTCGGTCTTTCGGGAGGTGCAGGCGCTGTCTCTGGCGCGCCCGCTGGTAGGCATCGGTGGCATCGATGCCGGCAACATCGGTTCGGTGCTGGCTGCCGGGGCCGATGCCGCCGCCGTCATCGGCTCACTGTTCCGGCGGGGGGATGTGCGGGCGGCCGCGCAGCGGCTGGTGGCCGCTTCAGCCCGTCCCTGATCACCAGGGTTTCAGCGGCAGCACATCCAGCACGCGGCCATCCTTGCGATCCACCAGCACGGTGGCATCGCTTTCCTCACCCTTCAGCGGCAGGTAGCCAGCCTGGACGTCAGAAAGGCCGGCCTTCTTCAGCGCGGCATCCAGCACGGCCTGATCATCCGGGTTGAGATTCCGAAGTGCTTTCAGGTCCAGCGCTCGCGCCTTGACGGTTTCCTTCTGGTTTTCCAGAGATTCGTACCACTGCGGGAAGTGCTGCAGATCACGACCACCAAAGGCCGATTCCACCAGCACGTCCTGGCGCAGCTTCTCGTCGGCAGGTGGGTTTGCTGCAGACCATCTGGGGCCGAACCAGTTCCGTTGCGCCAGCGGGTTGCTGGCGGCAGCCTGCAGGTCCTCGGCCTGCAGGTCGGCACGCGAGACGGCCTCGAAGCGGTCCTTCACGAAGACCAGATAATGCGGACGCCCTGCTTCGACCGTGTGCAGGCCATAGCCCAGGGCCAGCAGCTGCATCAGGCCGATCAGCGCCAAGTCCATCGGCAGGCTCTTCTTGCGGCGATCGAAGACCATGAAGGTCATGATGGGCCCCAGGCTCACGTCCACCGCCAGCAGCAGCACCAGAATGGTGCCCACGCCGGCCACGGCTGCCAGGGGTCCGGCATACCAGTACTGATAGACGACGAGCATCACCAGACTGGCAATGGCCAGCGAGATGCCCAAGTGGCAGCCAGCCGCACGAAAGCGCGCCCGCAAGGCATCACCACGCCAGCTGTCACGCCACGGCAGCTTCTGTGGTGGCTTAGTAGGAGTCGCTGCGGAGGTTGCATGTGCCATGGTCAGCCGGTCCTTCAGGATGAATCTTGAACACGGCGGACAAGCCTAAGTCCCAGGGCGCAAGCGGACAGCACCGGGCGGATGGACGGCCATTGGCAGCGGCTGTCGTCCGGGTGCTGGCGTGAGGGCGCAACAGAGGCGACAGTCAGTCGATGACCAGCACGTCGCCGGTCTGCAGGATGCGGGGCTGGAAGCGCCCGGCCCAGGTCTCGATCTCGCGGGCGATCAGCTCGCGATCGGAAGGCTTGAGATGCGTGATGTGTATCTGGGGATCGACACGCAGCCGGGCCAGCTCTTCGGAAAGCTGGATGGGGTACAGGTGCTTGGCGGTGACGGCCAGATCCCGCTCACGGTTGGCGAAGGCCGTTTCCAGGATGAGGTGGCGCAGATCCGAAATGCCATTGACGGTGCGCCAGAATTCCTCGGTGGGCAGGGTGTCACCCGAATAGACGAGGCTGCCGGCCGCTCCCCCGATGTGAAATCCCACGGCCGGCACGGTGTGGTTGGCCGTGATGGGGCGGATGGTACGGTTGCCGATCTGCACGGGGCTTCCCACCTGCAGAGGGCTGTACGTCATCCACGGCCGCTCGAAGTGCGGGATCTCGGTGAAGTCGGGCCATATGACCCAGTTGAAGATATGGTCCTTCAGCGCCTGGATGGTCTCGGGCAGGGCATGGACGACGACGGGGAGTTCCCGGCTGCTGCCCACGGTGTCGAGTATCAGCGGCAGTGCGCAGATGTGATCAAGGTGGGAGTGGGTGAGAAAGACGTGGTCGATGCGGCGCATGTCCTCGACAGACAGATCCTCGACGCCGGTGCCGGCATCGACCAGGATGTCGTGGTCGACGAGGAAGGATGATGTGCGAGCCGGACGCCCCGGCCTACCCGCCGTTCCCGGCGTGCCACCGAGTCCACCGCTGCAGCCGAGGATATGGAAGCGCATGGGTCGCATTAGAGCACTGCCGTGCCCTCCGGCGACACTCTGTTGACATAGCGTCTCGGACAAAATACACGCACCCTTTCGGTCCTGCCCGGAACGTCTGCTTCACCCAACGCCACCAGCTCGACACGGATCACCTGGCGGGCCGTCATCTCGCCCAGCAGCACCGGTAGGCCGAAGCGCTTGGTGAGCGCCTCCAGCCGGGCGGCCAGGTTCACGGCGTCGCCGATGGCGGTGTAGGCACGCCGCAGCTGGGAGCCCATGTCCCCGACACGGGCAGTGCCGGAGTTGATGCCGATGCCGATGACCAGCGGTGGCAGGCCGCGTCGCGCGAAATCACGACTCAGTTCCTCGGCAGCATCCTGCATGGCAATGGCAGCGACGACGGCGTGGTCCTCCTGCTCCAGGTCATCAACCGGCGCCCCCCAGAAGGCCATGATGGCATCGCCCATATACTTGTCGACGGTACCCTGGTGCTGATGGATGACTTCAGTCATCCGGGTGAGGAAGGTGTTCAGGTATTCACGCAGCACCTGTGGGTCCATCGATTCGGCAATGCGCGTGAAGCCCCGGATGTCGGCAAACAGGATGGTGAGCCGCTTGTTCTGGCTCTCGATGGGATAGGCCGACGGCTCGCGGGCCATGCGCTGCACCAGCTTGGGCGAAACGTACTGGCCAAAGAGGGCCACGACGGCCTGGCGGGCCTTGCTCTCGATGAAATGGCCGGTAGCCAGGTTGAGGATGGCGATCAGCACGACCGCCATCATCGGTGCGGCCACCGGGGTGACCCAGTCCAGCACGCCGAACATGAGAGCGTTGGCGGACTGCAGCACCAGCAGCAACGCAACGGCCAGCAACACGATGCCGGCCGCCCCCAGCCGAGGCATGGCCAGGGCAGCCGCCCCCGCCACCAGCAGCGTGATGAAAGAGACCGTCAGCTCGGCATGCCAAGGTACGTAGGGCATATACCCGGCCAGGGCGCCGGCGATGAGCGTGGCCTGCACTTCCACCCCCGGCGTGTCGATGCTGACCGGCGTGGTGTGCCGGTCACCAATGCCGGGGGCCGAGGCGCCCACCAACACGATGCGGTCGCGGAAGCGTGCCGGGTCTACCCTGCCTTCGATGACATCAGTGGCAGAGATATACTCGAAGCGTCCGGCCTGCGGGCCGGCCTGGCCGGCAAAGGGCACGCGCGCCGTCAGGTCGCGTGCCAGCGGCAACCGGGTCTGGGCATCCAGCGACAGTAGCTGTCCCTCCAGTGCAATGGGCGGGTTGTCGCCGTAGACACGCAGCATGGCCAGCGCCAGCGATTCGTAGACCTGACCATTGAAGAGCGTGAGCACCGGGACGGAACGGACCACGCCATCATCGTCAAGTTGGGCGTTGTAGAAACCGCTGCTCCGCGCGGCGTCGCTGAGACGCTCCTGGTTGGCCCCGAAACCATCCCACTGCGGCAGCAGCCAGCCATCGAAGGCATCTCCCTCGAAGACCGAGGACGGGAGACGACCAATGCGGCGGGCACCGGCCTGACGGGAAAAATAATAACCCAGCACCACCGGCCGACTGCGGATGGCCTCGGCCAGCGAGAGATCCCCGGCTGGCTCGGGCTCGGCGAACACGATGTCGAAGCCCAGCACGCGGGCCCGCCCTTCATCGACGATGCGCTCGACCAGCCGGGCCAGCGTCCGACGCGGCCAGGTCCAGCGCCCCTGCTCCTGCAAGCTCTTCTCGTCGATGTCGACGATGAGCACCCGGGGCTCGAATTCCGGCGGCTGCCACCGCAGCCGATGATCCTGGTTCAGACGGTCGAAGGTCTGCACGGCCGGCATGGGCACATGACCCAGCAGCACCAGAATGGCCAGCGCCGTGATGGTCAGTCCCCCCACGGTGGCCCACAGCCGGAACGAGCGCAACAGCGCATGCACCGACTGCAGCAGGCGGTTCATCGCGGTGGCCCCGACAGCGGCTGGCCGCCTGCCGGGGACTGGCTGAACTGGATAATGGTGCCGCTCAGCTCGATCAGATCATGGTTGCGCAACGGGTGCGCCCCCAGGCCGATCGATTCGCCGTTGACCATCGGATAGGCACTGCCCTCGACATGCGTCAGGAAGAAGTTGCCGTTGCGGTTGGTGACGACCGCCACCTGCCCACAACCGTTTCGGATGCTGACGATGGGACGGTCAATGATCAGAAGCCGCCCGGCGTCATGCCCACCCAGAAAACGCAGCGAGACACCTTGGAAGTCGGCGGGTCGGTCCAGCGCCGGCCGAGCCCTCGGCATGGGCGGCGGCGCATGGGGCAGCATGACGGGCGGCCACGCGGCCTGACCCTGCACCGGCGTGGGCGGCAATCGCGGAGCGCGGTTGAAACCTTCGATGAAGCCGGCATGGCTGCCCTCTTCCGGGGCAGGAGGCACCGGGGAGGAAAAGATGCCCGATGGTTGCGGTGCCCCCGGCAAGGGCGGCAGGCCGCCCGAAACCCGAGGGGGTTCCGTGGCAGAGCCATGCAGCGACGATGTTCCGCCCGACCGTGTATCCCGCGTGGCAGACAGCGGCGATGAGGACGGATCGACCGGTGGCAGTGAAGCCGATGGGTTGGGCGCCCCAGGTGCCTGGAAAAGCGGAAAGTCCGGGGCCAGCCTGTCCAGCAGGAAGATCGTATCGCCCATGGAAAGCGGCGGGAAAGCGTCGGAGGAAGAGGCTTCCCGAGACGACGCGTCGAGTCTCGAAGCGTCAAGGTGCAGGGCGTCGTCAGACCGGGCGCCCTGCTCATGGGCATCCGTTGGACCGATGGTGCCGGCACGTCGATAGACGAGGCGATAGATGCCGATGTCGATGCTGTCGCCGTCGTTCAGCAGTGCACGCGCCACGGGGGCGCCGTTGACCAGGGTGCCGTTGCGGCTGCCCAGATCCTGGATCACCACATCCTGCTGGCCAGCCAGCAGCACGGCGTGCTCACCGGAAACGGTCAGGTCATCAAGCACCAGGGTGTTGGTGGCACGCCGGCCAATGACCGTGCGTGTCTGTGTCAGCCAATAGGTACGCAGCGGCTGGCCGGCCGCCGACAGCGAGAGCTGCCCGTACCTGTTGCCTTGCTGCTGCATTTCCCCGTCCTGGTGATCGGTGCCCATCTGCATCCCCTGACCCCGGGAGCCTGGGCAGAAAAGACCGTCGACGCTCCCGGCAGCGACTGTAGCGACCGGGAGGCGGAAGGGGAAAGGGTGCCGGCGTCAACGGCCGGCACCATGGGCCCGACGGCAGGCCTCAGAGCACCTTCTTCAGCAGGCGCCCCATTTCGGACGGATCGCGGGTCGTGCGGATACCACAGGCCTCCATCACTTCCAGCTTGGCGTCGGCCGTGTCGGCACCGCCGGAGATGAGCGCACCGGCGTGACCCATGCGCTTGCCCGGAGGCGCGGTGACGCCGGCGATGAAGCCGACCACCGGTTTCTTCATGTTGTCCTTGGCCCAGCGCGCGGCGTTCACTTCGTCCGGTCCGCCGATCTCCCCGATCATGATGACGGCGTCGGTGTCGGGATCGTCGTTGAACATCTGCAGCACGTCGATGTGCTTCAGGCCGTTGATGGGGTCGCCCCCGATGCCGACGGCGGTGGACTGGCCCAGACCCAGGTCGGTGACCTGTGCGACGGCCTCATAGGTCAGCGTGCCGGAACGCGACACGATGCCGATGCGGCCCTTGCGGTGGATGTGACCCGGCATGATGCCGATCTTCAGCTCGTCGGGCGTGATGACGCCCGGGCAGTTGGGGCCCAGCAGCAGCGTCTTCTTGTTGGCCTTGCGCATCTTGTCACGCACGACCAGCATGTCACGAACGGGGATGCCCTCGGTGATGCAGATGACTAGATCCAGGTCGGCGTCGACCGCTTCCCAGATGGCATCGGCAGCGCCTGCCGGCGGCACGTAGATGACGGAGACGGTGGCACCGGTCTCGGCCTTGGCTTCCTTCACCGAGCCGTAGATGGGAATGCCCTCGAAATCCTCGCCGGCACGTTTGGGATTGACGCCTGCCACGAAGCAGTTCTTGCCATTGGCATAGTCCCGGCACATGCGCGTATGGAACTGGCCGGTCTTGCCGGTGATGCCCTGGGTGATGACCTTGGTGTCCTTGTTGATCAGAATCGACATTGCGATTGTCCTCGAAGTTCAGGGCTGTTGTTATTTACCGGCTGCAGCGGCAACCACCTGGCGCGCGGCGTCGGCCATCGTGTCTGCCGCGATGATCGGCAGGCCGGAGTCGGCCAGCATCTGCTTACCCAGCTCTTCATTGGTGCCCTTCATGCGCACCACCAGCGGCACGCTCAGATTGACGGCCTTGCTGGCGGCGATGACGCCGGCTGCGATGGTGTCGCAACGCATGATGCCGCCGAAGATGTTGACCAGGATGGCCTTGACACCCTTGTTCTTCAGCATCAGCTTGAAGGCCTCGGTGACCTTCTCGGCCGTGGCGCCACCGCCCACGTCCAGGAAGTTGGCCGGCGAGCCGCCGAACAGCTTGATGGTGTCCATGGTGGCCATGGCCAGACCGGCGCCGTTGACCAGGCAGCCGATGTTGCCGTCGAGCTGGATGTAGGCCAGATCGAACTTCGAGGCTTCCACCTCGGCCGGGTCTTCCTCATCCAGGTCGCGCATCTCGACGATGTCGGCGTGGCGGAACAGGGCGTTGGAATCGAAATTGAGCTTGGCGTCGAGCGCGATGACGTCGCCCGTGCCGGTGAGGATCAGCGGATTGATCTCGGCCAGCGAGGCATCGGTCTCGAAGAAGGCCTTGTACAGACCCTGCAGCACCTGACGGGCCTTGGGCAGGCTGGCGGCCGGGATGCCGATGCGGGTGGCCAGATCATCGGCCTCTACGTCGGTGAGGCCCTGGGCCACGTCGCAGAAGACCTTGTGGATTTTCTCAGGCGTCTTGGCAGCCACTTCCTCGATGTCCATGCCGCCTTCGCTGGAGGCCATGACGCAGATCTTCTGGGATTGGCGGTCGATGACGATACCGACGTAGAGTTCTTTCTTGATGTCGGCGCCTTCCTCGATCAGCAGCCGGCGGACCTTCTGTCCTTCCGGGCCGGTCTGGTGGGTGACCAGCTGCATGCCGAGGATGGAAGTGGCGTGCTGACGGACTTCATCCAGCGAGCGGGCCAGCTTGACGCCGCCGCCCTTGCCGCGGCCACCGGCGTGGATCTGGGCCTTGACGACCCAAACAGGGCCGCCAAGCTGCTCGGCCGCCTTGACCGCTTCTTCGACATTGAAGCATGGAATACCCCGGGGCACCGTTACACCATAGCGCTTCAGGATTTCTTTGCCTTGATACTCGTGGATTTTCATGGTGATCTCGGTTGGGTCACATATGCCGCGTTGATGCTATCACAGCGGTCATGGCGATTAACCCGGAGAAAACGTGCTACGTGGCCCGTCCTACCATGAAATAAGGGAATACCCGAATATGAATTCGGTGCACTTCAGAAGCCACCATCGAATGCCGACGAATCGTCATCCTCGTCGGGCGCATCGACGATGCGGGGCACGACGGCGGACACGATGCCCGGTGCAAACCCTCGCCCCACCAGGAATCGATATTGCCGGGCCTTTTCCTTCAGGCTGGAGGGGGGCTTCCCGAAACGGCGCTGCCAGACAGCCTGGGCGCGGCTCTTCTCGTCCTCGGCCAGCGGCTGCAGCACGTTGGAAATGAGGTGTTCATCCAACCCCTTGCGCTGCAGATCCTGCGACAGGCGGGCTCGGCCGAAACGCTCTGCCCCGTTTCGCACCAGTGATTCGGCCATGCGACGATCGGACAGCAGCTTCATGCCCTCCAGCTCGTCCAGCACCGATTCGACCAGTTCGGGCGACGGGGCACGCGGCCTCGGACTGCCATCCTCTGTACCATCGAAAACGGTGGCTCCGAACCATGCGCCGGAGGTGCCATCGAACGGATCGTCGGACACCGGCGCCCCCTCATGGACACCTTGCTCCCACGCCCTGCCCCCGGCACGCCGACAGCGGCGAACAGGCAGTGGCGTCAGCAACTTGCGGGTGAGTTCGGCCCGGCTGTGCTCACGCCGGGCCAGCAACACGATGGCTCGTTGCTTGAGCGCGCTGCGCTGGGCCGACACGGATTCGTCGGCCTGCAGAAGCGCCTGAAGATCACGAAAGCTCATGCTTGCTCACCGCCCACTTCACAGCCTCACTCGACGTCCTTATCCTTGGCGGCACGCGAGCGGCGCCCCTCGGGCGTGGGCTCTGCACCATCGGCCTCGGTAGCGGGCACGGGCGCCTCGCCACGTGCGGAGACACCGACAGCCTCGCGGATGCGGTTCTCGATCCCCAGCGCCAGCTCGGGCTTCTCGCGCAGGTATTCGCGGGCGTTGTCCTTGCCCTGACCGATGCGCTCGCCGTTGTAGCTGTACCAGGCGCCGCTCTTTTCCACGAAGCCATGGGTAACGCCCAGGTCGAGGATCTCGCCCTCACGCGAGGTACCTTCGCCATAGAGGATGTCGAACTCGGCGCTCTTGAACGGAGGCGAGACCTTGTTCTTGACGACCTTGACGCGGGTCTCGTTGCCGATGATCTCGTCGCCCTTCTTGATGGAACCGGTGCGGCGAATGTCCAGACGCACGGAGGCGTAGAACTTGAGCGCGTTGCCGCCAGTGGTGGTCTCGGGGTTGCCGAACATGACGCCGATCTTCATCCGGATCTGGTTGATGAAGATGACCAGCGTGTTGGTGCGCTGGATGGAGCCGGTGAGCTTGCGCAGCGCCTGGCTCATCAGGCGGGCCTGCAGGCCGGGCAGCGCGTCGCCCATGTCGCCCTCGATCTCGGCGCGCGGCGTGAGCGCGGCCACCGAGTCGACCACGACCAGATCGACCGAGCCGGAACGGACCAGCGCATCGCAGATTTCCAGGGCCTGCTCACCGGTGTCGGGCTGGGAGATGAGCAGTTCGGGCAGGCACACGCCCAGCTTGGCGGCGTACTGCACGTCGAGTGCGTGTTCGGCATCGATGAAGGCGCAGGTGCCACCCAGCTTCTGCATCTCGGCAATGACCTGCAGTGTGAGGGTGGTCTTGCCGGAAGACTCCGGCCCGTAGATCTCGACGACGCGGCCACGCGGCAGGCCTCCAACGCCCAAGGCGATGTCCAGCCCCAGCGAACCGGTGGAGACCACTTCGATGTCCGGCGCGACCTCGCCGTCGGCCATGCGCATGACCGAACCTTTACCGAACTGCTTTTCGATTTGTGCCAGAGCGGCAGCCAGTGCCTTGGCCTTCTCTGCGCGTGCCTTGTCGTCCATGACGGGTGTCCTGTGAGGAGATTGAAGCAGCCCTGATTATGACACCAGACCACTGTACATACAATCAGTCTTCTGGTCTCGACCAGATGATGGAAGCCATTCAGGCGGATGAATCGGCCGGATGGATGATATGCGCGCGGCTTCATGGCAGAGGGCCGCAGCGCAGAGCCCCGGAGCGTTGTGTGCAGCGCACAATAGCCACGTTCTGCGCCGTGGACGGACCTGCGGGAGTATCGTACCGCCTCCAGGCCGGGAATTCCGGTGGCGCTAACCACGCAGGCAAGCCCCTACCCCGGCCTCGCAAGGCCCCGGCATGACCCGGGCATTATTCGATATATGAGTGAGTATTGAATTTCATGAGCAAGACTATTGCAGACCTTCTGGTGGAAACACTGTCCGATGCGGGTGTACAGCGCATCTGGGGCGTGACGGGCGACAGCCTGAACGGCATCAACGACAGCCTGCGGCGCTTCAAGCGCATCGAGTGGGTGCCGGTTCGTCACGAGGAAACGGCAGCCTTCGCGGCCGGTGCCGAAGCCGCCGTGACCGGCAAGCTGGCCGTGTGTGCCGGCAGCTGCGGCCCGGGCAACATGCACCTCATCAACGGTCTGTACGACTGCTGGCGAAACCGGGTGCCGGTCCTGGCCATCGCTGCGCACATTCCCTCCACCGAGATCGGTCTGGGCTACTTCCAGGAGACCCACCCGCAGGCGCTGTTCCGCGAATGCGCCGATTTTGTGGAGCTGGTCTCCAACCCGGCCCAGATGCCCGAGATTCTCTACCGGGCCATGAACACGGCCATCGGCAAGCAGGGTGTGGCCGTCCTGGTGCTGCCGGGCGACGTGGCGCTGTCGGAAGCGCCGGCCGCGTCACCGCGGCACTGGGTGGCGGAACAGCCGCAGCGAGTCGCGCCCACCTCCACCGAAATCGACCGGCTGGTCGGGCTGCTGAACCAGGCCAAGGCGCCTGCCATCCTGGCGGGCGCAGGTTGCGCCGGCGCACACACCGAGCTGGTGTCCGTGGCCAAGGCCCTGAAGGCACCGATCGTGCACGCACTGCGCGGCAAGGAATACGTCGAATACGACAACCCGTATGACGTGGGCATGACCGGGCTGATCGGCTTCTCGTCGGGCTACCACACGCTGATGAGCGCCGACGCCGTGCTGATGCTGGGCACGGGCTTCCCCTATCGTGCCTTCTATCCCAAGGAAGCCACGATGATCCAGGTGGATCGCGACCCGACGGCGCTGGGTCGGCACACCACGCTGAGCCTGGGCATCGCGGCCGACGTGCGCGAAACGCTCTCGGCCCTGCTGCCCAAGCTGGCCGAGCGTTCAGACACGACATTCCTGGATCATGCGCTGGCGCACTACCACAAGGCGCGTTCGGGGCTGGACGAGCTGGCACAACCGGCGGGAGCTGGCAAGCCGGTACACCCACAGCACCTGATGCGGCTGGTCAGCGAGCTGGCGGCCGAGGATGCCGTATTCACTGCGGATGTGGGCACGCCGACGGTATGGGCCGCTCGTTACCTGAAGATGAACGGCCGACGCCGGCTGCTGGGCTCGTTCAACCATGGCTCCATGGCCAATGCCATGCTGCAGGCACTGGGTGCGCAGGCAGCACAGCCCAACCGACAGGTGATCTCGCTGTCGGGGGACGGCGGCTTCACGATGATGATGGGCGACATGCTGACCGCCGTTCAGCAGAAGCTGCCCATCAAGATCATCCTCTTCAACAACAGCTCGCTGGGCTTCGTGGCCATGGAAATGAAGGCCGGCGGCTACCTGGACACGGCCACCAACCTGCACAACCCCGACTTCGCGGCCATGGCCAAGGTGGCAGGCTTCACGTCATTCCGCGTCGAGGACTCGACCAACCTGAAGGAAACGCTGACCCAGGCGCTGGCACACCCCGGTCCGGTGCTGGTGGATGTTCGCACCGAACGCAACGAGCTGATCATGCCGCCGAAGGTACAGATCGGCCACGCCAAGGGCTTCAGCCTGTACATGCTGAAGGCCGTACTGAACGGCCGTGGCGACGAGGTGGTGGAGCTGGCGCGGACGAACCTGCGCTAACTACAGCAACGCCTCCGCCGATTCAGGCAGGATCTGGCCGCCGTCGATGATGATGGTCTGTCCCGTGATGTAGGCCGCTTCGCGGCTGGCCAGGAAGCAGGCGGCGTAGCCGATGTCCTGCGGGGTGCCCAGGGTATGCGTCGGCACGGCGGCACGCATCTGGTTCAGATACTCCTCGCCCTGGGCGATCAGCCCTTCACTGAGCACGTTGCCCGGCATGACGGCGTTGATGGTGATGCCGAATCGCGCATATTCAAGCGCGACGCTGCGCATGAAGCCCAGCTGCCCGGCCTTGCTGGCGCCGTAGTGGCTCCAGCCGGGGAAGCCGGTGACGGGCCCGGTAATGGAGGATGTGATGACGATACGGCCGTAGCCGCGCGGCTGCATGGCAGCCAGTGCGGCCTGCACCATCAGGAAGGTGCCCTTGAGGTTGATGCCGTGCGTCTGGTCCCAGTCCGCCTCGGTCATGTCGGCCAGCTTCTTCTGCGGGAAGATGCCGGTGTTGGAGCAAAGGATGTCGAGCGCGCCGAAACGTTCGACAACGGCAGCCACGGCGTCCTGGCAGCTCTGCTGCACGCGGACATCGGTGTGCTGGTAATGGGCGCCCAGCTCCTTCGCCGTTGCCTGCCCCTGTTCACGGTCAATGTCGGCAATGACGACATTGGCCCCCGCCTGCCTCAGCACGGAAACAATGCCTTTGCCGATGCCCTTCGCACCGCCGGTGACAAGCGCGGTCTGTCCTTGCAGGGAAAAAAGTGAAGCAGTCATGATTGTCTCCCGATGCGCAGGTGAGTCAGACCACGACAGGCTGCTGGTCCTGCGCCTGGTCCAGCAACTGCAGGGCACGCCGCAGGGCGTGGATGGCGGTCTGACGACGAATGTCGGCCCGGTCACCGGAGAAGTGCCGGGTTTCGGTCAGCACCAGCGGTTCGGGCGTGCCGGGCGGCCAGCGCAGCGCCCAGCCAAAGCAGACGGTACCGACGGGTTTTTCAGCCGTGCCACCGTCCGGACCGGCAATGCCGCTGACAGCCATCGACAGCAGGGCATCGCTGCTGCGCAGTGCGCCCAGCGCCATCTGGCTGGCCACCGAGGTGCTGACAGCGCCTTCCGTCTCCAGCGTGGTGGCATCCACGCCCAGCATCTCGACCTTGGCCTGGTTGGCGTAGGTAACGTAGCCCCGGCTGAACCAGGCGCTGGAACCAGCGGTCTCGGTCAGGGCGGCGGCAATCAGGCCGCCGGTGCATGATTCTGCCGTGGTGACCAGCCCTGCCCCCAGGGCCGCCACGCGCTGGCCCAGCAGGCGAGCCCAGGCAACCGGGTCGCCTTGTGGGTCGGGGTTCTCGTTCTGTCGATCGTCATCTTTCATTGCGTCCTCCCCTTGCTCCATCCGCATCTGCGCTTGCGCCGGTCATGCTACTTGCGAACCTGCTGCCTGCTGCCTGCTGCCTGCTGCCTGCTGCCAACTCATGCTGACACGTCACACCGGAACCAGACACCCCCCTAGTGCGCGTGCTGTCCGCTTCCCCAAACCGGAAAACCGGCCTCTCCGGAAAGCCCGACGATCAGCCAAACAGCCTGGCCCAGACGGCCATGACGATGAGGGTATAGGCGGCTGCCAGCAGGTCGTCCAGCAATACACCGGTGGCGTTCTGCCATTGGCTGTCGATGGTGCGGATGGGTGCGGGCTTGGTGATGTCGAAGATGCGGAACAGCAGAAAGCCCACCAGCTGGGTGGAAAAGTCCTGCGGGATGACCCACAGCACCAGCCAGAAAGCCACGATCTCATCCCAGACGATCGCGCTGTGGTCATGCACGCCCACGTCGCGGCCGGTACGTTCGATGGCCCAGTGCCCCACCACCAGGCCCAGGGCGATGAGCACGCCCATGCCGGTATCACCCAGCAGCGGCGCCAGAATGGCGAAGGCCACCCATGCAAAGAGCGTGCCCATGGTGCCGGGCACGACGTTGCTGAGGCCGCTGCCCAGGCCAAAGGCGATCCACCGCGACAGGCGCGGCTTCATGAATTCAAAGGTCGGCCGGATCCGGCCGAAGGTTCCGTCGGCGCGGACCAGATCGGTCACGTCCTCTACCTTGTTGTCATTCATGTCGAGAAATGGTCATGTCCACGAGCTGCCAGTGGCCGGGACTGGCCTTTGGCGTCAACCAGAAGCATAGCGCTTTCAGCCACGATCCTTCCGATCATGCGGGCATCAGGCCAGCATTGCAAGATGGTATCGGTCTGCGCTGTCGGTGCGGTGAACAGCAGCTCGTAATCATCACCGCCATGCAGGGCAAGCTGCAGGGCCTCGTCATGTGCCACGCCGCTCTCACGCAGCACCGGGTCCAGCGGCAGGCGATCCTCCCACAGCTCGGCCCCCAGGGACAGGCCCTGTCGGTGCCCTGAAGCGGTCAGCAGATGCCCCAGGTCACCGGCCAGGCCATCGGAAATGTCCATGGCGGCGCTGGCGACGCCAGTCAGTCCCAGGCCCGCGGCCAAGCGGGGCTCGGGCCAGTCCAGGCGGCGGGCTGCAGCGTCGGGTACAGGCTGTCCCTGGCTGCGCCGTGCCACGGCC
>ERZ772946.263-NODE-263-length-23024-cov-68.544_pt1 | contig 23024 bp, 3 predicted proteins | sample MGYA00511680_ERZ772946 | MGnify/ENA primary metagenome ERZ772946 (study PRJEB29015, sample SAMEA2737918) | human oral metagenome | biome: human oral; feature: human-associated habitat; material: dental | place: China | collected 2016 ... | reverse complement strand
GTTACAAAGGTGGCCCTATCAGCTCCATGTACGTAATGCAAGATGAAATGACTGCTTTGAAAGCTAAGTACGAAAAAGTACAACGCGACAATGAAGAAATGAGAGCACAAATTGCATTATTGATGCAACAAGCGGGCTTGAAATAATATGAAATAACATATTGATACGGCAGTGCTTATAAAAGGCGCCAAAAGCGAAATGCTTTTGGCGCCTTTTTGCATGCAAAAAATAGATTTAATGGCTATTTGAGCATATATATGTCATGGTATTTTGTAATGTAATTAAAATAGGTGAGTAATAGTTAGATCATAATAGTTTACTAAGGTGAAATACATTTTTTCCATGAAGTTAATTTTATGCGAAAAAATTAGTACATTTAGCATATTCATAAGGTATATGGCGGAGTTTTTGTATATTCATAAATATTTATGATTTGGAAGTGAGTGTAGAGTGAAAAAATTTTTACTTTTAGTATAGAATATGATATGTTTAATATGATATGCATCGGTAAATAGCCATATATTAACTGTATTTTTACTTTTTAAAATAGTTATAAAATATTTTATTATATTCATATAATTTGATAGTTTTATGCAAGGAGTAAGACGAGATGAACCGAATTTTTAAAGTAATCTGGAGTCGTACAAAGGGATGTTATGTCGTTGTGGCTGAAACAGCGAAAAATATGTCGAAACGCTCGACAATGACAACGGTATTTGCCAAGATGTCAGGGCCTGTAATTGCTGCGGCTTTATGTATGTCCGTGATGTCCCCAATGATTGTGCAAGGGAGTACTATTGTGCAAGGGGCTGGTGCTAGGGCTAAAGATGGTACTGTAGCAATGGGTGATAGTAGCACAGCATTGGCAGATAACAGTGTGGCACTGGGTACAGGGGCCACTGTTAGTAGTGGTAAGGTGCAGGGCGTTGCAATAGGTAGAACAGCGACAGTTTCTGCTGATAATGGTGTAGCAATAGGGAATTTGACTAAATCATTTTCAAAAAATGGATTTGCTTTAGGTAATAATTCCAGGGCTGGATATAATGATGCTGATCAACTTGTAGGAAAAGATAATGATCAGGCATTCGGTACAAATGCGCGCGCCTGGGGAGGATCCTCCATGGCTTTTGGTAATGATGCTAAAGCTGGTGGTGGCGGTGCCATATCGATGGGGAATGGGTCACAATCGCGAGCTGACTGGGCGGTAGCTATTGGTAATGGCGCTAGAGCATTTAAACAAGGATCTTCCGCTTTAGGTACAAATTCTACTACTAATGGATCTCACTCCACAGCACTTGGCTGGGCTAGTACAGCCAACGGTTATGCCGATATTGCGGCCGGTGAAGGCTCAGTTGCATCCGGTGGGAATTCTTTAGCTTTAGGGGTTAATTCTTCCACGTCTACAGGAGCAGAAGGCTCTGTGGCGTTAGGTTTGAGCAGTAAAGCAGAGAAGACAAATTCTATGGCTTTAGGTGTGTCCGCTAATGCCGGACATGAACGGTCAGTTGCATTAGGTGCTAATTCTGCAACTGCGGGTACTCATAGTACTCCGAATCAGTATGTAAACGGTTTGTGGTATAAGAATTTAGCTGGGGGAACGGCAGATTCTACTGTAAGTATCGGTAATGATACGGTAAAACGTACGATTACAAATGTGGCTGCAGGTCGTATGAATGCTTCGTCTACAGATGCTATTAACGGTAGTCAATTGTTTGGTGTCGCAAATAGTTTGGGAAATTTAGCCACTACAACTAAAAATATCCTTGGCGGTAATGCAACTCTCGATCCTGATACCGGTAAGTTGACGATGAGCAATATTGGTCTTACAGGTAAAAGCACAATCCATGATGCTATTAGATATAATAAAGACAATATCGATAAAGGCCTGGGATTTGATGGTGATACTGGTACCGCATTCAACAGACAGTTAGGTCAAACGACGGTTATTAAAGGTGGTGCCAGAGGTGCTATGTCTGACGGTAACATCGGTGTTCAGGCAGAAGCTAACGGCACATTAAATGTAAAATTGGCTAAAAAAGTAACCGGTTTGGACAGCGTAACAACAGGAAATACCACGATTGATAATAGAGGGTTGTCTGTAGGCAATAAACTCTATGTGTCTTCAAGTGGTATTTATGCTAATAATCAAAAAATTTCCGGTGTTGCACCTGGGAATGGCGGCAGTGATGCAGTTAACTATAGTCAATTACAAGATGTGGCTAATCGTATTCCTAAATTGATTACGGTGAAAGAACAAGATCCGAACATAAGAATATTAGAAGGTACTAATGCATATGGCGGTAAGGAATATACCGTCGGGTTAAATAGTACAATCGTTGTAGGTCGAAATGCATCACATCCGGTAACGGTAGATGGTTCTAATGGACATATAACAGGTCTTACAAATAAAAATTGGGATTTAAATAATCCAACACCTGTATCTGGTCGTGCTGCTACAGAAGATCAGTTAAAGCGGGTTAATGAGAAAGTTAATTCTAATCAGTATTTTATTAATCGAAATTCGCAAAGTATTTCAGATAACTCAAGCCGTATCGGTAATAATGCACGAGATATCACAAAAAATACAGGTGATATCACTACTAATAAGAATGATATTAATACTATTAATAATACTCTTGAAAAAGGACTCAATTTCAACGGCGATACAGGGGCTACGATTAAGAGAAAATTAGGCGATACTCTAGTCGTTAAAGGCGGTGCTACAGGGGCATTATCGGATAATAATATTGGTGTTGTATCTGATGGTACCGGTAGATTGAATGTAAAATTGGCAAAACATTTAACAGGTTTGGATAGCGTTAATGCAGGAAATACTACTATTAGTAGAAATGGTTTGAGTGTAGGTGCTAGAACCTATATAACACCAAATGGTATCAATGCTAATAATCAAAAGATTACTGGTGTTGCTAATGGTACAGCGCCTGATGATGCGGTTAATTTCAGCCAATTACAAAATGCTATCGGTGGTACTGCCAAGGCCACTACGGTAAAAGGGAAAGACGCGAATGTAACCGTAACAGAAGGTACCAATGCGAATGGTGGTAAGGAATTCACTGTTGGATTGGGTAATAAACTTACGGTAGGTATGGCACATCCTGTAAATGTGGATGGAACTGCTGGAACCGTAACAGGTCTTACTAATACAGCTTGGAATGTAAATAATCCACAAGCCGTAACTGGTCGTGCTGCAACGGAAGATCAGTTAAAAACTGTTAATACGCAAGTTAACACAAATAAGGATAAAATAGCTCAGAACACAACTGACATTGCTCAAAATGCGACTGATATCGGTAAGAATAAACAAGATATAACTAAGAACAAGACTGATATAGCTCAAAATACTACTGATATCGGTAAAAATAAGACTGATATAGCTCAAAATACTACTGATATCGGTAAAAATAAGACTGATATTGCACAAAACAAGCAAAATATTACTCAGAACACACAAAATATTGCGACCAATAAAAATGCTATCTCTACAATCAATACAACTATTGCTAAAGGTCTTAACTTTGATGGAGATAGTGGTGCTGTAATTAACAAACAATTGGGCGATAAGCTTAGCATCAAAGGTGGTGCTGCGGCGGCGAACTTGACGGACAATAATATCGGTGTCGTATCTGATGGCAGCACATTAAATGTGAAACTAGCTAAGACATTAACCGGTTTGGATAGCGTAACGGCTGGGGGTACAACTATCAATAGTAGTGGTTTGACCGTAGGCGGTAAGACCTATGTAACTCCGAACGGTATTAATGCGAATGACAAGAAAATAACTAATGTTGCTGATGGTGACGTGGCGGCTAATTCCAAAGAGGCAGTTAACGGCGGTCAACTTCATGCGGCTAAAACTGAATTAAACAAAAATATCGGTGATGCCAAAACTGAACTTAATAAGAATATTAATGACGCTAAGACCGAACTGAACGGCAATATAGATAATGCTAAAACCGAGTTAAACAATAATATATCGACTGCCAAGAATGATATAATTAATACAGGCCTCAAGTTTGATGCGGACACTGGTGGAACTAAGACCAATAAATTGGGTTCCAAGGTAACGGTAAATGGCGATGATAATATCACGACAGAAATCAGTCAAACTGGTGACGATACTAAGATCGCTCTTAAATTAAAGAAAGATCTCAATGTTACCACTGTTACTGCCACTGATACTGTGAAAGCTGGCACTGTGACTATGGGCAAACAAGCTGGTGGTGCAGGTGGTGCAAACGGTAACTTTGTAACAGGACTCGATAATAAGTCTTGGAATGCCGATAATCCTCAAGCTGTAAGTGGTCGTGCTGCAACAGAAGATCAGTTGAAATCCGTTAATGATAAGGTCAATACAAATGTAACCAATATCAATAAAGGGTTAAACTTTAACGGTGATAGCGGTGCTGCGATTAATAAAAAATTGGGTGATACTGTTACCATTAAAGGTGGTGCTACAGCGGACCTTACGGATAATAATATCGGTGTCGTGTCCGATGGCAGTACATTAAATGTAAAATTAGCTAAAACATTAACCGGTTTGGATAGCGTAACAGCTGGCGGAACAACCATCAATAGCAGTGGTTTGACCGTAGGTGGCAAGACCTATGTAACGCCGAGTGGTATCAATGCTAATAATCAAAAGATTACCGGTCTAGCAAAAGGCACAGATCCTACTGATGCGGTTAACTTCAGTCAGTTGCAGGATGCTATCGGTGGAACTGCTAAGGCAAGTACTGTGAAAGCTAAAAATAGCAATATCACAGTAGAAGAAGGTACAAATGCAGCCGGTGGTAAGGAATATACTGTCGGATTAGGGGATAAAATCACCTTAGGAACTGCTAATCCTGTATCTGTGGATGGTACTACAGGCACGGTAACTGGTCTTACCAATACTGCTTGGGATGTAGATAATCCACAAGCCGTAAGTGGTCGTGCTGCAACGGAAGATCAGTTGAAATCTGTTAATACGCAAGTTAATACAAACAAGGATAAAATAGCTCAAAACACAACTGACATTGCACAAAATAAGCAAAATATCGCTCAAAATACACAAGATATTACAACCAATAAAAATACTATTTCTGCCATCAATACGACTATTGCTAAAGGTCTTAACTTTGATGGAGATAGCGGCGCTGTAATTAACAAACAGTTGGGTGATAAGCTTAGCATCAAGGGCGGTGCAGCGGCTGCTAACTTGACGGACAATAATATTGGTGTCGTATCTGATGGCAGTACGTTAAACGTGAAGTTAGCTAAAACATTAACTGGTTTGGACAGCGTAACAGCTGGTGGCACAATCATCAATAGTGGTGGTTTGACCGTAGGCGGTAAGAATTATGTATCTCCAAATGGCATCAATGCGAATGATCAAAAGATTACCAATGTTGCTAATGGCGATGTGGCGGCTAACTCCAAAGATGCGGTGAACGGCAGTCAATTGCATGACACTAAAACTGAGTTAAATAAAAACATTAGTGATACTAAGACCGAGTTGAATAAAAATATCAGTGATACTAAAACTGAACTCAACAAAAATATTGGTGACGCTAAAACTGAACTTATCAATAAAGGCCTTCATTTTGATGCGGATAATAACGCTGAAAAAACGAATAAACTAGGCTCTAAGGTAACGGTAAACGGCGACGACAATATTACGACAGAAATTAGTCAAACTGGCGATGATACAAAGATTGGTCTTAAATTGAAGAAAAATCTTAATGTTACATCTGTTACTGCAGCGGAAACTGTGAAAGCTGGTACGGTAACTATGGGTAAACAATCTGATGGTGCAACTCCTGCTAATACGGGTAACTACGTAACAGGTCTTGATAATAAGACATGGAGCGTAACTAATCCGACTGCTGTCAGCGGACGTGCTGCAACAGAAGATCAATTGAAGACAGTTACTGAAGCCATCACAACTCAAGGCGCTAATGCAACGGACTTTAGTCTCGTTGCAAATCCTGCGGCAGGTTCCAATGGTGATTATACTGTAGATGCCAATGGTGATGTAGCATTGACAGTTCAAGATAAGAACCATCCGGATAAAACAAAAACCGTAACGATTAAAGATGTAGCATCTAAATCCGAATTGGATAAAGGCTTGAACTTTAATGGCGACTCTGGCACGACTATTAATAAGAAATTAGGTGGTACTGTTGCCATTAAAGGCGGTGCAGCGGCTGCGAACTTGACCGATGGTAATATTGGTGTCGTATCCGACGGCAATACATTGAACGTGAAGTTAGCTAAAACATTAACTGGTTTGGACAGCGTAACAGCTGGTGGCACAATCATCAATAGTGGTGGTTTAACTGTAGGTGGTAAGACTTATGTATCTCCAAACGGTATCAATGCAAATGACCAAAAGATTACCAATGTTGCTAACGGCGATGTGGCAGCAAACTCCAAAGATGCGGTTAACGGTGGTCAATTGCATGACGCTAAAACTGAGTTAAACAAGAATATCTCTGATACAAAGAATGAATTAAATAAAAACATTGGCGATACTAAAACCGAACTAAACAAAAATATTGCTGACACTAAAACTGAACTTACCAATAAAGGCCTTCGTTTTGATGCGGATAATAACGCTGAAAAAACGAATAAACTAGGCTCTAAGGTAACGGTAAACGGCGACGACAATATTACGACAGAAATTAGTCAAACTGGCGATGATACAAAGATTGGTCTTAAATTGAAGAAAAATCTTAATGTTACATCTGTTACTGCAGCGGAAACTGTGAAAGCTGGTACGGTAACTATGGGTAAACAATCTGATGGTGTAACCCCTGCTAATACGGGTAATTACGTAACAGGTCTTGATAATAAGGCGTGGAGCATTGATAATCCTACGATTGCATCTGGCCGTGCAGCAACGGAAGACCAATTGAAAACGGTTAGTGATGAAGTTAAGAAACAAGGTGCTAGTGCAACAGACTTTAGTCTCGTTGCGAATCCTACGGCAGGCTCTAATGGTGACTACACTGTAGATGTCAACGGTGACGTAGCATTGACCGTACAGGATAAGAACCATCCGGATAAAACAAAAACCGTAACGATTAAAGATGTAGCATCTAAATCCGAAGTGGACAAAGGCCTAAACTTTGGCGGCGATTCCGGTACGACTATCAATAAGAAGCTAGGTGGTACTGTTGCCATTAAAGGTGGAGCTGCGGCTACAGATTTAACGGATAATAATATTGGTGTTGTCTCTGATGGCACAGGCACATTGAACGTGAAGTTGGCTAAAACATTAACTGGTTTAGATAGCGTAACAGCTGGCGGTACAACCATCAATAGTGGTGGTTTGACCGTAGGTGGTAAGACCTATGTATCTCCAAATGGCATCAATGCGAACGACCAAAAGATTACCAATGTTGCTGATGGTAATATTGCGGCTAATTCCAAAGACGCGGTTAACGGCGGTCAATTACATGAAGCTAAAACTGAGTTAAACAAGAATATCGCTGATACAAAGACTGAATTAAATAAAAACATTGGTGATACTAAAACCGAATTAAACAAAAATATCGCTGACACTAAAACTGAACTCAACAATAATATTAATGACGCTAAGACTGAACTGACCAATAAAGGTCTTCGTTTTGACGCAGATAATAATGATGCAAAAACGAATAAATTAGGCTCCAAGGTAACGGTAAACGGTGACGATAATATTACGACGGAAATTACGCAAACCGGTGACGACACTAAGATTGGTCTAAAATTGAAGAAAGATCTTAACGTTACATCTGTTACTGCTACAGAAACTGTGAAAGCCGGTACTGTAACCATGGGTAAACAATCCGATGGTGCAACCCCTGCTAATACAGGTAACTACGTGACAGGGCTTGATAATAAGACTTGGAATGCAGGTAATGTTGTATCCGGTCGTGCTGCAACAGAGGATCAATTGAAACAAGCCTTGGCAGGTCAAACTGATACAGGTCTCAAATTCAATGCCAATGTAGGCGGTGTACAAACCAATAAATTAGGCTCTACTGTCACTGTTCAAGGTGAAGGCAAAGCTGACGATGCTGACTATAGCGGTGAAAACATTAAAACTTTCATCAAACAAGATGCAGCAACAGGTAACACGACTATCGACGTGAAGATGAACAAAAATCTTAAAGCTGAATCCGTGAAAGTTGGCAAAGACGGTAAGAATGGCGTATCTCTTACAGGTCCAGATACTGTGAATGGCACTGATGGTAAAGTCGCTGTTACAGATAAAAACGGCAAGGATGCTGTGTCCATATCTGGTAAAGATGGTGTTGGTCACATCGGATTAAGTGGTAAAGACGGTAAAAGTGCGGATATTACTGCTGAAAAAGGGTCTGCTGATGTTAATGGAAATGAAATTACTCGCATTAAATATCAAGATGAAAGTGGCACAACCTATCAAGTGGCAACCAAAGATGATGGCATGGCATATGGTGGCGACTCTGGTACTACCATCAAGAAGAAACTTAATGAACAATTGGACATTAAGGGTGGTGTCACCAATGAATCTGAGTTGACCGAAAACAATATTGGTGTTATTAGTAAAAATAATATCCTTAATGTTCGTTTGGCAAAAAATCTGAAAGGTCTAGATTCCATAACTTTCAACAATGGTACTAATGGTGCAAACGGTAAAACCGTTGTAAATGGTGAAGGTATGACCATTCAAGATAAGGATGGCAATCCGTTGACTGCTGTTACAAAAGACGGCGTAAAGATTACCAACGGTCCATCCATGACGAAGAACGGTATCGATGCGTCTAATAAGAAGATTACGAATGTAGCTGATGGTACTGATTCTAAGGATGCGGTTAATAAATCCCAATTGGATAAAGCGGCAGCAGCAGCTACTACAACAGTAACGGCAGGTAATAATGTCCAAGTAGATAAGACCACTAATGCGGACGGTTCTACAAATTACAAAGTGGGCCTCAAAGACCAAATAACAATGGGGACTGATCCTACGAAACAAATTGCAATGGATGGTACAACAGGTACAATCAAAGCAGGGGATAAAGTTACCATCGATGGCAACAAAGGCACCATCAAAGCCGGTGATAAAGTTGAAATCGATGGCGATAAGGGTACAATCAAGGCCGGCAATGTTGCAATCGACGGTACAAACTGTACGATTAAGGCCGGAGATAAGGTAACTATTGATGGTAAAGATGGTAAGATTGCTGCCGGAAAAGTCTCTGTTGATGGCAAGGACGGTCATGTGACAGGTTTGGAAAACAAAGATTGGGATCCTAACAATATCACAAGCGGTCGTGCTGCTACAGAAGATCAATTGCAAAAATCTCACAAATCCTTGGATAATAAGATTAATAACTTAGGTGATGACATTACGAAGAAAGGTATGGATTTTGCCGGTAATACAGGCGATTTCCACCGTGATTTAGGTCAAAAGGTTACTATCAAAGGTGAAGGTCAAGGGGCTGATAGTGATTATTCCGGTGAAAATATCAAAACAGTAGCCGAAAATGGTAATGTTACTATTAAAATGGCTAAGAATCTTAAGACCGATAGCGTTACTACCAAAACGGTCACTGCCGATACGGTTAATACTGATAAGGTGAAAGTTGGCAAAAACGGTCAAGATGGCGTTTCCATTACAGGTCCAGACGCTGCGAATGGTACAGACGGTAAAGTAGCTATTGCAGGTAAAGACGGTAAAGATGCTGTATCTATGTCCGGTAAAGATGGCGTTGGTCACATCGGTTTAACTGGCAAAGATGGTCGCAATGCGGATATTACTGCTGATAAGGGCGATTCCGATCTCGACGGCAATGAAATCACTCGTATTAAGTACCAAGATGAACAGGGCAAGACACATCAAGTGGCAACTAAAGACGATGGTATGAAATACGGTGGCGATTCCGGTAATGTGATTAACAAAAAGCTTAACGAACAGGTAAACGTAGTCGGTGGCATTACTGATGCTAGCAAGTTGACTACAGAAGATAATGTAGGCGTTGTATCTGACGGTACTAATCTTAAAGTTCGTATGGCGAAAGATTTGAAAGGTCTTACATCCGTAACGACTAAGGATGCTGGAGGCAACTCTACGGTTGTAAACGGTAGTGGTATAACCATTACTCCTGCTAGCGGTAACGCTGTAAGTCTTACTAAAGATGGATTGAATAACGGTGGTAAAACAATTAGCAATGTAGGTCCTGGTGTAAACGGTACGGATGCGGTTAACGTAAATCAATTGAAAGGCGTTACGGAGGGCATGGCCAATGCTATTAATTCCGTGGCGGGCGAAACGCAACGTGTAGGTGCTCATGCGGCAGCTATGTCTGCGTTGAAACCGATTCAATATGATCCGTTAGAACCAACTCAAGTGATGGCTGGTATCGGCAATTACAGAGGTGAAACCGCAGCGGCTTTAGGTGTTGCACATTACACATCGGAAGACACTATGTTCCATGCAGGCGTATCTGTTGGTAGTCGTCATAATATGGTGAATGCTGGTGTAACTCGTAAATTCGGTTCTTCTGATGAGAAGAAGGCTATTCCTGAACGCTACAAGGGCGGTCCTATCGGTTCTATGTACGTAATGCAGGATGAAATGACCGCTTTGAAAGCTGAAAATGCACGCATGAAAGCGCAGGATGAAAAATTAACTGCAGACTATGCGGCATTGAAAGAAGACAACCTTCGTCTACAGAAAGATAATGAAGAAACTAAACGACAATTAGCTCTTATTATGAGTCGTTTAGGCATGTAAATCATATAAATTTCATTTTATATTCATGTGGTAAAATCTGTTAATGTACCAGAAAATACCCATGAAGATTAGATGATTTTAACCCTATATGGTATATAAAATGAAAGAACGAAAGTCTACTGTGAAAAGACTTTCGTTCTTTTTTTGTATTTGGCTTCACAAATTTTTCATAATAGTGTATAATACAGAACATATAATTTTAATCGAAAATTATAAATATGATTAATTTACTATAAAATCATTAGTTTTAGATTATAAGTGTTGTTTGGCCCATTGTAGCAAGGGTTTTTATGATTAAAAATATATTAAAATGAGTAAGAAAATCAATTTTTAAAAGAAATTTAAAGTTCTGAAAATAAATGAGTGAATTGTGAAAAAAATATATTTACATTCATAAACTAATCTGATATTTTATATGTATAGTAATTAAATTTTTGATGAAAATTTTATTATTTTTAGTGTTTTAGTGTTGGTTTTAGAATCCCTTATAAAACTGTGTGAAAGGTAGGTACTACTAAATGAATCGTATTTATAGGGTAATTTGGAGTCAGGTACGGGGCGCATATGTCGTTGTATCTGAAATCGCAAAAAGCCATACTCGTGGCTCCAAAAGCTTTGTTAGTAATTCCGCTAAAGCTTCGGTAAAAGTTGGCTTGGCGGCTATGGTTTTGACCTGCGGTAGTGGGTTAATTTCGGGTGTTGATGCGGCACCTAACAGAGGCCTTTCTTTGGCTCCTGGTGAAGGACATAATGATGGCGGGTTTACGTATTTATATCCTGGTCAAAATTCTCCTTATATTCAGATGTATGATTACAAAACACCAGGGAATCCAGGAGGAGGATATTTATATACCAATAATAAGGTATTCGGCATCCAAATTGGTAACAATGCGAATGCACGTGCTAATGATGGCTCCGTATCCGGTATTTCTATCGGTGACTATTCCCAATCTCGTGCGTTGGGTATCGGTTTAGGCCATTATGCTCAATCTGAACAAATCGGTGCTATTGCTGTCGGTTCGGCTGCGAAGGCAAAAGGATTTAACTCTTTGGCTATGATGCGTCAGGCTTATGCAGGTGAACAATATGCGGCAGCTATTGGTACGGCAGCATCCGCACAAGGTAAAGCTAGCTTGGCTATGGGTCATTCCGCATTAGCAACAGGTGATCAATCTATTGCTATCGGTTCTGCAAATCCAACTCCTAAATATGATGATAAAGGCACACCGTATACAGCATATGACGGGACTACTAATACCCAAGCTAATGCAGCTCGTTCTATTGCTATCGGTCAAGGTGCTAAATCAAATACTGAAGATAGTGTTGCTATGGGTACAGGTGCTAATGTTGCTTCTGGCTCAAATTATAAAGGTGAAGCTTATGCAAGAGGCGTAGCCATCGGTAATCGTGCTACATCTCAAGGCATTCAAGGCGTAGCTATCGGTAACGGTGCAGCACATTATCGTGATAATGCGGTTGCTCTTGGTAACAATGCGCAAACTCGTGCGAAAGACGGCATTGCTATTGGTAACAATGCTGAATCTGGTATTAAAAATGACCCAAATTATAAAGTAAATAACTCCGTTGCTGTAGGTAACTCCGCACGTGCTCATGGCGGTTCCGGTGTGGCTCTTGGTAATGATACTTATGCATTGGGCGGATCTTCTGTGGCTGCAGGTAATGCAGCATGGGCATTAGGTGAACGTTCCACAGCTATCGGTAACAATGCTCATTCTGAAGGTTATGGCTCTATTGCTATGGGTCGTGAAGCTAGTGCTTTGAGCACTCAAGATGGGGACAAGAAAAATGTTGTGGCTATCGGTGATGATGCACAAGCAACTGGTTCCCGCTCCATCGCATTGGGCGTAAGCGCTCAAGCTGGTACATTAGAACGTGTACGTGATAGTAGCGTTTATAAAGATAACGATCAATTAATCACTCAACTTAAAGCGAAAAAAGAAGTAACTGATGCGGTAGCAATTGGTAGCGAAGCAAGTGTACAAGCAAACGAAGGTTTAGCTCTCGGCAGCCAAGCAACAGTAAATAACGTACGTGGCGTTGCGTTAGGTGCGAAATCTACAACAGCTGCTCCTGTAAGTACTGCTAGTGAAACAATTAACGGTTTGCAATACAACTATGCAGGTGGTACCGCTGATTCCACAGTTAGCGTAGGTAATACTTCTACAAAACGTACAATTACAAACGTTGCTGCTGGTCGTGTAAATGCACAATCTACAGATGCTATTAATGGCAGCCAATTATATGGTGTTGCTAATGCAGTAGGTAATGTGGCTAAAAGCACTAAGAATATCTTAGGCGGTAATGCTAAGGTTGACCAAAACGGCTCTATCACCATGACTAATATTGGTGATACAGGTAAAAACACTGTTCATGAAGCAATTCAATCTGTAAATCAAGGTTGGGAACTTCAAGTTAATGGCCAAAAGGTTAAAGACGTAAAAGCTCCAAACCGTACAGTGAACTTTAACGCTGGTAAAAATATTAAATTAGAAGGCTCTGGAGACAATGTTACGGTTGCAACAGTTGATAATGCAAACTTCAACTCCGTTACAACTGGTAACGTATCTATGAGCAAAACCGGTATCAATGCTGGTGGGTATCAAATTACCAATGTACAATCTGGTGGTGATACATTAACAAATGCTGCTAATATCGGTGATATTTCTCGTATTGCAGCTAAATACGATAAATACTTGCAACGTGGTGCTGCTACTTATGATACAAACGGTAACGGCAAGATTAACATGACCGGTACAAATGGTTTGACTGCTGAAGTAACAGGCTTGAAAAATACTTATGTTACATCTGGTACAGTATCCAATGACGGTAAGAGATTGACATTGACACGTAATGACAATCAAACATTCGATGTTGATATCTCTAAAATCTCTAACGGTCTTTCCAAAACTGACTACCGTTTGATTGCAAACCCTGCAGCTGGTAGCAACGGCGAGTATAAAGTAGCTGCTGATGGTAGCATGACATTAACTGTTGCTGATGCTGATGGTTCTAACCCTAGACAAGTTAAGTTGACGAACCTTGCTTCTAAAGAGCAACAAGATATTAACACTACTAATATCACAAATAACACTAACAAAATCGCTAAAGGTTTGAGCTTCCAAGGCGATAACAATGTTAAAATTAATAAACAACTTGGCGATACTTTAGGTATTACTGGTGGCGCTACAGGTGCTTTATCTGACAACAACATCGGTGTTGTAGCTAAAGACGGTAACCTTAATGTTAAGTTGGCAAAAGACCTAACAGGTTTGAACAGCGTAACTGCAGGTTCTGTTCGTGTAGGTAAACATAGTGACAATAAAAACTATGTAACTGGTTTGGACAATAAAGAATGGAATGTTCAAAACCCTACAATCACATCTGGTCGTGCAGCAACTGAAGATCAGTTGAAAAAAGTGTCTGATGAAATCAAGACTACTAATGCAGCTAAAACAGATTACCGTTTGATCAACAATACAAATTCTGCAGATGGTTCTTACTCTGTAGAAAACAACAAAGTTGATTTAAAAGTTAAAGATGAAGCTCATCCTAACAACCCTGCTAATACGGTAACAATCAACAATATCGCATCCAAAACTGAATTGGATAAATTGACAGAACGTGCTGTTAAATATGATCTTAATGGTGCAACTGTTAATAAAAACAAGGTTACTTTGGAAGGTCAAGGCGGTACAACAATTACTAACTTGAAAGCCGGCGAAGTATCCTCTACTTCTACAGATGCTGTAAACGGTAGCCAATTACATGATGTGAAAATCGAAGCAGGTAAACATTCTAAAGTTACTGTTTCCGATGATAACCTCAAATTGACAACTACTCCTGCTACAAGCACTGAAGGCGCTAAATATGATCTTCGTTTGAACAACAAAGTGACATTAGGTAGCGGTAACAATCAAGTAGTTCTTGATGGTACTGCAGGCAGAGTGACTGCTGGTGCTGTTGTAATGGGCTCTCAAACTGTTCAAAATACGAAAAATGCGAGTGAAACTGGTAATTATGTAACTAACTTGAGCAATAAAAACTGGGATTCCACATCTATCGTATCCGGTCGTGCTGCGACTGAAGATCAGTTGAAAAAAGTTAGCGAACAAATTACTCAACAAGGTAGCAGTGCAACTGACTATCGTCTTGTAAGAAACTCTAGCGCTGACGGCTCTTATAAGGTAAACGACAATGGTGAAGTATCCTTGACTGTAGAGGATAAAAACCATGCAGGCGTTAAAGAACAAGTTACAATCAATAACATTGCATCCAAATCTTCCGTAGATAAATTGACAGATCGTGCTGTTAAATATGACATCAATAACGGTGTTGTTGATAAAACTAAGGTAACATTAGAAGGTGCGAACGGCACTACTATTACAAATGTAAAAGATGGTGCTGTAACAGCTACATCCACAGATGCTATCAACGGTAGCCAATTGTTCAAGACTAAAGAAGAATTGATCAATAAAGGCATGAAATTCGGTGGTGACTCCGGTAACGTAATCAATAAAAAACTTGGTGAACAAGTAAACGTTAAAGGTGGTGTCACAGAAGCATCCAAATTAACTGCAGAAGACAATATCGGTGTTGTATCCGATGGCTCTAACGACTTGAAAGTTCGTTTGGCTAAAGACCTTAAAGGTTTGAACAGCGTAACTGTAGGTGATACAAAAGTTACTTCCAACGGTGTAACTATCAGCAACGGCGCTACAAACAATGCATCTGTATCCCTTACTAAAACAGGCTTGGATAATGGTGGTAACAAGATTACTAACGTTGCTCGTGGTACAATCGACAGCGATGCAGTAAACTTGGCACAATTGAAAGAAGTATCCAACAGTGCATCTGCAGCAAATACAAAGGTAGCTGAAGGTAAAAACATTAAAGTTGATGAAAGCATCGACAATGTAACTAAAGCTAAAACATATACTGTAGGCTTGAAAGATGAAGTAACATTAGGCTCTGGTAATACAGCTATCAATATTAACGGTACAACAGGTATTGTAAAAGCTGGCGACGGTGCTAATGCTGTAACTATCAATGGCACAAATGGCACTATCAACTCCGGTAAAGTGACTATCAATGGTACTACAGGTACTGTTAACGAATTGACTAACAGAACTTGGAACCCTAAGGCTATTACTAATGGTCAAGCTGCTACAGAAGATCAATTGAAAGTAGTAGATAATAAAATTGATACTACAAAAACTGAAATCGTAGAAAAAGGCTTGAACTTCCAAGGTGATGCAGGTACTGCAATTCATAAAGACCTTGGTCAAACTTTGAATATCACTGGTGGTCAAGCTGACGCATCTAAACTTTCAGAAAATAACATCGGCGTAGTTAATAACAACGGCGTATTAAATGTTAAACTTGCTAAAGATTTGACAGGTTTGAACAGCGTAACAACTGGTGCTACAACTATTAACAACAATGGTTTGACAATCGGTGGTAACACATTTGTTACAAGCAACGGCTTCAATGCTAACGATACTCAAATCACAAACGTGAAAGCTGGTACAGAGGATAACCATGCAGTTAACCTTAAACAGTTGAAAGAAGTATCCAATAACGCAGCGGCAGCTAAAACTGTTGTAAAAGCAGGTAAAAACATCAATGTAACTGATTCTGAAGATCCACTTACTAAAGCTAAGACTTATACAGTTGGTTTACAAGACACAGTAACATTGGGTTCCGGCAATACAGCTGTTAACATCGACGGTACAAAAGGTATTGTAAAAGCCGGCGAAGGCAATAATGCTGTAACTATCAACGGTACAAACAGCACAATTACTGCTGGTAACGTAGCGATTGACGGTGTAACAGGCAATATCAATTCCGGTAAAGTTCTTGTTAACGGTGCTAAAGGTACTGTAAACAACTTAACAAATATCACTTGGGATGCTGACCATATCACAAGCGGTCAAGCTGCAACAGAAGATCAATTGAAAGTTGTTGATAAGAAAATTACTGACAATGGTAGCAACTTGACTAAGAAGGGCTTGAACTTCAAAGGCGATGACGCTACAAGCATTCATAAAGATCTTGGCGAAACATTGGATATCAACGGTGGCATTTCTGATGCATCTAAATTATCCAACAATAACATCGGTGTAGTATCTGAAAACGGCAAGTTGAACGTTAAACTCGCTAAAGAGTTGACTGGCTTAACAAGCGTAACAACTGGTGCTACAACAATTAATAACGAAGGTTTAACAATTGGTGGTAAGAAATTTGTTACAGCTAACGGTTTTGATGCTAACAATACACAAATCAAAAACGTAAAAGCTGGTACTGATGGTAATGATGCAGTTAACTTGAATCAATTGAATGAAGTTAAAAATGCGTCTAACACTACAGTAGAAGGTAGCGAAAACATCAATGTTGATTCCACAGTAGACCCTAATACACACGCTAAAACTTACAAAGTAGCATTGAAAGACAATGTAACTTTAGGTTCTGGCAATAATGCAATCAACATCAACGGTACTACAGGTATCATAAAAGCTGGTGACGGTGCTAATGCTGTAACTATCAATGGTACAAACGGCACTATCAACTCCGGTAAAGTGACTGTCAACGGTACTGCTGGTACTGTAAATAACTTGACAAACATCACTTGGGATCCTGCACATATCACAAGCGGTCAAGCTGCAACAGAAGACCAATTGAAATCTGTTGATAAGAAAATCACTGACAACAGCACTGACTTGACTAAGAAAGGCTTGAACTTCCAAGCTGATTCTGGCGAATTAATTCATAAAGATCTTGGTCAAACATTAGATGTTGTAGGTGGCATTTCTGAAAAATCTAAATTGTCTGACAACAATATCGGTGTGGTATCCGAAAACGGTAAGTTGAATGTTAAACTTGCAAAAGATTTAACAGGCTTGAACAGCGTAACAACTGGTCAAACAACTATCAACAACGATGGCTTGACAATCAACAACAAACAATTCGTTACAGCTAATGGCTTCAATGCTAACAATACGCAAATCAAAAATGTAACAGCTGGCGTAGAAGACAATGATGCTGTAAATGTTAAACAATTGAACGATGTAAAAGCTGCATCTAATACAAAAGTAGAAGGTAGCAAAAACATCAATGTTGATGAAACTGTAGATAATGTAACAAAAGCTAAAACTTACACAGTGGCATTGAAAGACACTGTAACATTAGGTTCCGGTAATAATGCAGTCAACATCGATGGTACAAAAGGTATTGTAAAAGCTGGTGACGGCGCTAACGCAGTAACTATTAACGGCGTAAACAGCACAATCAATGCTGGTAAAGTTGCAATTGATGGTGCAATTGGTAATATCACTTCCGGTAAAGTTCTAGTTAATGGTGCAAACGGTACTGTAAACAACTTGACAAATATCTCTTGGGATCCTGCAAACATCACAAGTGGTCAAGCTGCAACAGAAGACCAATTGAAATCTGTAGATCAAAAAGTTACAGACAACACTAATAAAGGCTTGAACTTCAAAGGTGATGACGCAACAAGCATTCATAAAAACCTTGGTCAAACATTGGATGTTGTAGGTGGCATTTCTGATAAAGCTAAATTGTCTGACAACAACATCGGTGTTGTATCCGAAAACGGTAAGTTGAATGTTAAACTTGCAAAAGATTTAACAGGCTTGAACAGCGTAACAACTGGTCAAACAACTATCAACAACGATGGCTTGACAATCAACAACAAACAATTCGTTACAGCTAATGGCTTCAATGCTAACAATACGCAAATCAAAAATGTAACAGCTGGCGTAGAAGACAATGATGCTGTAAATGTTAAACAATTGAACGATGTAAAAGCTGCATCTAATACAAAAGTAAAAGGTAGCAAAAACATCAATGTTGATGAAACTCAAGATCCTACTACAAAAGCTAAGACTTATACAGTGGCATTGAAAGACACTGTAACATTAGGTTCCGGCGACACAGCTGTTAATATCGACGGTACAACTGGTATCGTAAAAGCTGGTAACGGTGCGAACGCAGTAACTATCAATGGTGTAAACAGCACAATCAACGCTGGTAAAGTAGTAATCGATGGTGTAACAGGTAACATCAATGCTGGTAAAGTTCTTGTTAACGGTGCAAACGGTACTGTAAACAACTTGACTAACAAAACTTGGACTCCAGGAAATATTGTTTCTGGTCAAGCTGCAACAGAAGATCAATTGAAAGTTGTAGATAGCAAAATCGATAAAAACACTGAAGACTTGACTAAGAAAGGCTTGAACTTCCAAGCTGACTCTGGTGATTTAATTCATAAAGACCTTGGTCAAACATTGGATGTTGTAGGTGGCGTTTCTGATAAAGCTAAATTGTCTGACAACAATATCGGTGTTGTATCCGAAAACGGTAAGTTGAATGTTAAACTTGCAAAAGATTTAACAGGCTTGAATAGCGTAACAACTGGTCAAACAACTATTAACAATAATGGTTTGACAATTGGTGGTAATACATTTGTTACAAATAACGGCTTCAATGCAAACAATACGCAAATCAAAAATGTTAAAGCTGGTACAGAAGATAGCGATGCTGTTAACCTTAAACAATTGAACGAAGTAAAAGCTGCGTCCGATACTAAGGTAAAAGGTAGCAAGAACATTCATGTTGAAGAAGAAATCAACGATCTTACAAAAGCTAAAACATACACTGTAAACTTGAAAGACACAGTGACATTGGGCTCCGGCAATACATCAGTTCATTTCGATGGTACAACAGGTATCATTAGAGCTGGCGAAGGTGCTAATGCTGTAAATATCAATGGTACAAACGGTACAATCAACTCCGGTAAGGTAACTATCAATGGTGGTTCTGGTACTGTTAACGATTTGACTAACAGAACTTGGGATCCTAATAAGATCACTAATGGTCAAGCTGCAACAGAAGATCAATTGAAAGTTGTAGACAACAAAATTGATAAAAATACTGAAGACTTGACTAAGAAAGGCTTGAACTTCAAAGGCGACTCCGGTGAAGCTATCCATAAAGACCTTGGTCAAACATTGGAACTTAAAGGTGGCGAAGCTGATGCTTCTAAACTTTCAAACGGTAACATTGGCGTAGTTAATGAAAACGGCAACTTGAACGTTAAACTCGCTAAGAACCTTAAAGGTCTTGATTCCGTAACTGTTGGTTCCGATCCAAACAAACAAGTTGTTCTTGATGATAAGGGCGTATCTGTAGGCGGTAAAACATACATTTCTAACGAAGGCTTAAACGCAAATAATCAAAAGATTACTAACGTGGCAGCTGGTGTAAATGATACAGATGCAGTTAACGTTCAACAGTTAAAGAGCAGCATGGCGGCAGCAACTACAACAGTGAAAGCTGGCGATAGCGGCAATACAACTGTAACATCTACAACAAATGCGGATAAGTCCAAAACATATACTGTAGATATCAAAAAAGACTTGAACTTACGCAGTGTGATTACCACTACTGACGATAAGAAATTCTCTACTGTAACAAACGGTGTAGGTGTTACAAGCACTGATACATTAGGCAATACAACTGCTCTTACTGCAGGTAATGTGAAAGTATCTGATAGTCAAAATAATTCAACTCAAACAACAGCTAATGGTGTACTTGTAGATAATCCAACTAAGGCCACTGAATTGACTGCTAATGGTGTTGTAACTACTGATAAAAAGACTAAGAGCACAAGAACAACTGCGGATGGCATGGTAGTTACATCCGGCATGGGTGGTACTAAAGTAACTACTACTGTTAGCAGCAACGGTGTTGCAATTACTACTCCTCCAGCAGGTCAAGGTTCCCCTAAAGATGGTACTGGTGCAGTAACATTGACTAAGGACGGCTTGAACAATGGTGGTAATCAAGTTGTTAACATGGCAAGCGGTTATGGCAAAGGCGAAGATATCAACAATATTGCTGATAATAGCAGCAGCTTAACAAATGGTGCTAACATCGGTGACTTGAAGAAAGGTATCGACGGCCTTAAGAAAGCCGGCTTAGACTTTGCAGGTGATAAAGGCGAATTCCATCGTGACCTAGGTCAAAAAGTGACTGTTAAAGGTGGCGTTACTGATGAAAGCAAACTTTCCACTGCAAACAATATCGGTGTTATTTCCGATAACAACGGCAGCTTGAATGTTCGTTTGGCAAAAGATATTACTGGTATCAACTCCATTACAACTATGGATAACTCCGGTCATACAACTGTGACAAACGGTAACGGTATCACAATTAAGAATAATGGTGGTGGCAGCGTATCCTTAACAAGCTCTGGTTTGAACAACGGCGGTAATAAGATTACTAACGTAGCTCCAGGCGAAATTAGCTCCACTTCTACTGATGCTGTTAATGGTTCCCAACTTAATCGTGTTGCAAACAGCATGAATAATGTTGTAAACGAAGTTCGTCAAGTTGGTGCGATGTCCTCCGCGTTGTCCGCATTGAAACCTATGGCTTATGACCCTTACGAACCTACTCAAATCATGGCAGGTTACGGTAACTACCGTGGCGACTCCGCATTGGCATTAGGTGTGGCTCATTATAAAAATGAATCCATGATGTTACATGCTGGTGTAGCTTGGGCAGGCAGCAATAGCCATATGATGGCAAATGCTGGTGTAACTTGGAAAGTAGGTAACAGAGACGGCGAAGCAGAAACTGCAGATCGTTATCGTAAAGGACCTATCAGTTCTACATATGCAATGCAACGTGAACTTGCTGCAATGAAAGCTGAAAATCAAGGATTAAAAGGTGAAGTAGCTGATTTGAAAGCTGAAAATGAACAAATGAAAGCTAATATTGCTGCAATGATGGCAAGACTAGGTTTATAATACGTTCATGCTGAACATTACGGGTTGAGGATTCCCTTTTGGGGGTCCTCTCACCCGATTTAATTCGTTGATAGAAAAGAGGAATATATAATGAAAAAATCCACTTTGCTTGCTTTCACAGCGGCAGTATTATTCGGCAGTGGCGTATTCCATGTTAATGCGGCATCTGCTACATTTGATGATCCATTGCTTTTACCAAATCCGGCTAAAGTGCCTACAACAGGTTCTGTTGTATTGGTTCCTGTGACTAGCCCTCAGGCTGTGCAAGGTATCCATGAATTTGTGAAAGCATGGGAAAATGCGGAAAAACATATTGCTTTAGCTGAAAGCAAAAAGAATAATCATCAAGCGTTAACTAAAGAAGAAGCTAAATGGTTACATTCTAAAGATAAGCATAATTATGCTGATTATTTCCGTAAACATTCTTTAGGTTATGTACATGGCCAAGAAACTGCATTGAACTGGAATGGTGAAAACCGTAATAAAAACGAGTATAGCTATTACACATTCCCTAAATATGATAAGGACCAAGGTTACACAAATAGCTATGGTTACAATGTATTGCGCAGCATGGTTGATCGCATGAATGAATTGCTTCAAAAACAAAAGGCGGTTGGCGGTCCTTTGACTGATGAAGAAGCACAAGCATTGGAAGATGCTATGCTTGATATCATGGCTCAAGATCAAGAACATGTATCTAATGAAGAATTGCGTTATTACATGAACGAAGCAGTTTGGTTTGCTACAAAACAAACTGTAAAAAATATGTCTGCAGAAGAACCTTCTGTTGGAGACATGCACGAAATTAACCTTCGTGAAGCGATTCAGACAGATAACTAATCATCTAATACATATATGATCACATTATATGTACAGCTTTTGTTATAAGGAATGTGCAGTTGCAATAATCTTATATATAAAAGTTTTTATATACAGTGTTGAGACACAAATAAGGGATTCTATTAACACACTGTCATATAGACAAGAAGTCGCAACAGAATGCAATAGATGTATTCTTGTTGCGGCTTCTTTTTATTTTAAATTCTCCCTATATGATATGTCTAAAAAAGTAATATAACTCAAGTTTTAAATCTGTAAAATTAGGCCGTGAAATTGTGCAAAAATAATGATAAAATTTTCCTGAAATTTGTCGTAAAATTTGTCCAAATTTTGTTGACATCAGTATATGGAAATGTTATTATATTCAAGTACCCCATATGAAGGGGCACAGATCTTTGAAAACTGAACAATGATAGGTAATCAATCGAAATGATTGAACATATGCCAGAGTGCGGGTTTTGACAAAGTCAAAACCAACCATAATTCAAAGCTACTTAATGGTAGCGACAACAAAACAAATGAGCTATTCAAATAGCTTCAAGATATCTTGGAGAGTTTGATCCTGGCTCAGG